>WLWD01001871.1_pt1 | contig 41220 bp, 30 predicted proteins | sample 6712731 | NCBI WGS metagenome assembly WLWD01 (sample SAMN12718690, study PRJNA576275) | sponge metagenome | isolation source: marine sponge | host: Mycale hentscheli | place: New Zealand: South Island, Marlborough, Capsize Point | collected 2014-11-01
GTGAGGGCAACGACAGATTCATTGTTTCACTGCTTTTTTCTATTCTTGTACTACTACAAGTTATAATTATTCTCATAAAAGTATTCTGGATTAAACCTCACGAAGCCTTCAGGCCATATAATGAAACTGGGCCTGTGGCCGCTCAATCTCCAATATTCTGCATTCCTTGCAATAACCTCTTAGACTTCTACAAAGCTAGTGTGGTGTCTAGTTACACACCTTCTCCATTGAACAAGATGTATGCCCTTTCCAATTATGAGAACCGAATGACTTCTACAGAATGTGTCTTAGAAAGTAATGGAGTATCCCCACAACTTACTGTATGGAACGTGAAAATGAATGCTGTTGTTGGGAATTATTTGGACGATAAGAAACAAGTTATTGAATACTATCTGACTCATCTCTTGAGTCCTGCTAATAATAATTCTGTTGTTATGACTGTGGGAATACGAAGTGATAATGCACCAAAATATTTCAATTCAGTGACTGGTCCCAAGTAAGCAAAAGTAAATGAACAAACCAAAAAACAAACAAACAAAAATCGACTTCATCTTACCCTGTTTCCGCCGTAATATTTTTATGCTTGCAATATTTGAATCTTGTTACTGCAAAAATTTAATTTTTAAATTAATGAGCAGCTATCACTAGCGATAAAATTTATCTTGTATTTATACACAATTATTATGAGGTATAGTAGAACGACTTCTCCGAGAAGCGGCCGATCTCTTTAGAGAGACAAGTCATTGCAACTACTAAAATAAATACAAATGTTACTACAAGCAACTAAAGACCACACATGTCATTTACAAAAGAACCTCTAAGAATGTACCAACCTCTGAGAAGTGGTCACTATTCTGAGGTTTGCTGCAGACTGCAGTGTTGTTTTGGTTTTGAGGTTCCAGACTTTCTTAGTTTTAGTAATTTATACTTACAACAATATCTTGAAGGCTTAGTTTTTAGAGTCCCCCCCCCCCTCTCCCAATTTCTCCCAGAAGATTTAGTTCGCTTCACTTTTCTTCAATATTATGTAGAAGATTTATTTAGTTATACGTCAAATGATTTGTCTCTCAAATTATTCAATAATGAGACTTTTTAAAGTTTTCCCCAAGAATTTTCAAAAATAGATAATATGTCTATGAAATCTTAGGTAAATACAGTATAATATTTTTATTTAGTTTGGAGAATATTTACTTGATGGCAATTTATATCTTTATTTAATAATGACATAATTCAAGGTGAATTGATTACAGTAAAAATTTGCTTAGTTTTAGTTTTTATCATCCACTCTATTGGTAGTTTTAGTTTTAATCGAATGTACTATCTTCTATAATATTTAGTTTTATTTATTTCATGCACTCTAAAGCTTAATGTTATTTATTCTTACCAAAGTCAAATACCCAAAGACTAAGGGTTTTGGGTTTTAGTTTTGGTGCACTTATAGAACAACACTAACATTTTTAGGTAGTTTAAAGCAAATAACATCATCTGTAGCCCAATGGGGACTCCTGAGATCAACCATGAATAATAGAGATTAATGTACACACAAATTTGTAGACTAATGTATAAATTTCCAATTTTATTGTACTATAAATGGATCATATCAATAACCTGTTCAAAAGGCCTACTTTTTATAACTATTTGACCTTCAGTGATCACTTGGGTGCTGGAAAATGGATATTCCTGTTCCATGAAATGAGCTGGTGGCAGTAGTAGAGCTGGTGTTGTAGTCAATATTATCGACTGCTGCTGTTGTAAACAAACCTTGAAGCAAATTTGGTGGACAAACTACAGCATCAGAATGGTATTGTTCACATACTCGGTTTCCCATTGCTGTAGAAATTTCTAGCACTCGATCATATGAGACAGACAAGCCGAGATCAAACATTATATCTATTCCTTCACGCTTTCGAGTCCTTGCATGAATGTTGAGACCAACATATACCGGTAGCGGAGTTTCTCTTACTTTGTTGTGGTGCACACCAGAAGCATCATTTCGTTGCCGAAGAAAACAGTGATACTGCAGAAACTGTGCTACACTGAGGGTAGCTTGAGCGAAGCCTTTGATCCCTTGAGCTTTGATACTAGGACCCCTATGAATCATGGACACTAATGTTAGCAGTGAGCTAGGCACCGACTTCACTTGACAATCTTTACTGAATGTGCCTGTGAATGTAGATTGCAATTTTAGCATATCTTTCCTTACAATCTTGGCTGCTCTTGCCAGACAAATGGCATCATCATCATAATCTGAATTACATGCTATACGCAGAGCTGAACCCACATCACCGGCAAATGCAAGCAGCACATTACGACCCTCTCTGTGAGCACTGAGATCTGGGACATGGGAAAGAATACAATCCTTAAGGTTTGTACTGTTAGGCGACTTTGTTGCTTCACTCCAAGCTGTTCAAGTCGAGCAGTGTAGAGCTTCACCAGATCAACCAGCTTGAGAACTGGAGCCACACTTTCGTCTGTTCGTGCATCTTCAACATGAGCCAGTAATTCTGCCAGAGCAATGCTATCGCCAAACATAAAAAAATAAATACATAAATGTTAGTCACTACAAAGTACACACACACACACACACACACACACACACATACACACACATAATAATTGGCACAACAGTAATGTGACACTATTCACTCTCACCTACCTATGGTTGATTTTGTCACTCTCATCTTCTTTGGGATCATCTAGTGACTTAGCTCTCTTGTAGAGGGATGCTAAGCACAATGGATGATACTTGGCATCCTGTGCCATCATGTCTCCAGCACTAAGTTTGGCAAGAAGTTTTCCGTCTTGTAAAGCTAAGGCTGACTTTCGAACGCGACTATCCAACTGATATGTAGACGCAGAACGCAATGGCTCAGATGTGCCTTCACAAAAGAAACAAGACACTTTCGCTACTGGCTCAGTGGATCGACTTAGACGAATCTTCTTTCCGGGTGGTGAACAAGCTATCTCACTGTCTTCAGGGGATACTCGCTTCTTCTCTGCTCTTCTCAATTTTGTGATGTTAAACTTTGTGTGACAAGATTTATGCCACTTAGCTTCATGTTTCATGAAAGTGGCTTCAATGCCATCTCCTTCATCTAGACGAGAAAGGTCTATTAGTATAGGCAACTTGTTTAGCTCACTGAAGCGGACAATATTTGCAGCAAGAGTGGAGTAACCAGCACCAACATCATGCCGTTTAGACTTAGCTGGGCATTGTAAGGCCTCACCAGTTTCTTCTTGACAAAGGACACCCTGTTCCAATTTGTTTTCACTGGTGTACTCTCTCTTGATGGACCAGGCTGCTGTAAACTTACAAACTGATGGCTGTTTGACATGTTCTCAAGCAGCTATACAATCCTCCAGAGCATGAAAAAAGCCTGCCCAAGCATGAGGCATGAAAGGCTTGCCTAATTCCACTAAAAACTTCGCGTTTTTAATTTTCGCGTACTAAAGTATATCGCTATTTTATGGGGCAGAAGGCACTGCTTGAAGAGTTTGCATAATTTAAGATCTAAGCATTTAAGAAGGTGGCTCCATATCCTGAAATATTCCCAATGTCCAAATCTTTAACTATACCAAATTTGACTCTTGTAACCTAAAGGGGAACAATTCCTATATTTTGGTGCACATATCCGCCTAACTATAACAACATGGTGCTGGTTTAGTGTAACTTATTCCATCTCGTCAGAAAGTACAGCATGACTAATGTTATTTCGGTTAAAAATAAACCTCTAGCTGATTATAGAGAGCCAGTGTTGATCAAATATACTTATTTCAAAAATGATGTCAGCAAATGGTATACATACATTGTATGAGAATGTGTCATTTCCTATAAAATTAAGTGGGTATCAAAAACTAAAGGGGACACTGTGTTAAAGCAAAATAGAATACTTGACTTTTCCCATTCATGCCCAAGATTGAAATCTACTGAAATTCAGTATTTTACTCACCTCTGCCAAGCCTTTAAGCTAGAATAATGAGATAGATTCACAGCCTTTAATTTATCCCATTACCTTGGAGTTGTATAAGTACTGACAGCATTTAGTTGCTTAATACATTGGACTAGAGTTGATTTATTTCCATCGGTTGTGCAATCAAAACACTACTGGCTGTTGCAATACCACTCATCATGTGATTCATCACTATAAATACCACTCATCATGTGATTCATCACTATAACACCAGTTTAATGTGTGTAACTCTACAATATACATACCATCTCATTTATGTTGCTATATAAATAATATCGAGACTTCAAAAAAAATGCATTTGCCTATTCTGTTGTATAAGCACTCCACGTGCGTGAATGTAGTATAGCACGTGGCCACTGAGGTCCCATGAATCTTAGAGTCTAATTTATAGAAGTATTCTATAATATGTCTGAGTGGAATTAGCAATAGGTGTGTCCACATGTAAAAGCGAGTTAAATTATTATCTTACAGAGTCAGAAGAGCAGATATTGAGAGTGCCATGTAAATATGATTATTCGTTGTATTTTTTTTGGAAATGCCTAGATTTGAAATAATAATACAAATATAATATTTGCTAATCATTTACCCATGTATAGTATGCTAATTAATACTACATCATTACAGGCTATAAATGGCTATCACTTAAAAACCCTTCAAGTAGATGATAGCTGTGCCCTTTGTTATTTATGACAGTGATCTCAATGTGACATTCTGTGTTCAGTTTGATAAGCAATAATGAAATTGTTGATTGAAAAAGTACAGGTTAAATACTTTAGGCTGAGTCAAGGGGCATTTCCTCATTTGTGAGCATAGTAGAAATACTACAACACACTATACATGAGCATTGTTATTTTCAGTATGTCCTTCTTGACAGTAAACTAATAGAAACTGAAACTCTTCAAAGTTGAGATAATCCTTTAACAAACAATGATAAGCTTATATAAATCATTTAAACCAATCTTCTTTCACCAGTGGAGATCCCTGTGGCAGTTGAACCTAACCAATCATTACACTTACACTATAAGCCCATTCTCATTTTGAAAGGACTCATTGGAATAAAAGTGGATTTAGTAACTGTATTTTATTGAGACCAGATTAATCGAGATTCAAATGAAAAGGTCATCAACAAAATATAAGTGCTAAAAGATACGTACGTATCATGACCAACGATGTCGGCACTCTATGGTGTGGAAACCCACCCCCACTCACTATAGAAATTGTAATTTTATTGAGGTTTTTGTCTTAGGGGTTTCTAAGTTCACTCTTGGCAGAAATCACCCAACTAGGTATAGGTGATATTTTAGAGGTAGTAGTTATATATAATATAGGACATACCTCTATTATATTGTTTAAACAATATTTTAAACAATATTTTTAACCATAGCAAAATTTGTAAATTGTGCAGATACTTAGAGTTGTCAAAAAATAAACATGAATGTAAAGGTTAGCGAACAAGTCATCAATGCATTATACTGATTTACAATTTTGTATTGGACAAGCCACTATCTCATGCGCTACATTTATTTGCATAAATCCATAGTTTCTCACCTCTCTATAGTAGCTATATAAAATTATTTCTAGCAATGACTTGATCTATTTATATTCTCCTAATCATTAAATTTTTATCCATCAAGTAGCTCATTATGAGCTACAGTTCTTAGCATAAATCTATAATTTCTTACCTCCAGTTTTTTTGGAGCCTAAGTACAGAAACCTCATATTAACTAATCTCTTAACTTAATATTATTATTGGTTTTTATAAAAAAAATTTCAGTGAAGTAAAATTATAGTACAAAGACTGTTTTCAGAGTAGAGACATCACTACATAAACGGAATGGTTGACAATGCCATTATATGGAATGGTTGAACAGTGATTGAGAGAGCCTAAGAGTGTCTCATTTGCTTAGCCCACTTTCTAAGGTTGGTCTTAGCAATTTTGTCTCTTGTATGCTGCTAGGCTGTAAAACTGTCCAGGCAATTACTGCAAGAAGCTAAGTCACCTCAAAGTAGGAAGTGGGGTGGGAGGTTGCATCTTCCCAAATTTTACATAATTAGAGAATGATGCATAAGCTTTTAATAGGGAGGAACCTGCAGTGAGAGAACTCTTTCCTTATAAAAGATGCATATATGCATCTTGTCATAGTTGTGACATCGCATGGCCCATAATTCAGGTCAAATGTGACTAGAGTAGCAGCTGCAAAATTTTAATATAGGACTGGACTTCTTTTTTGCCCACCAAAACTGAAGAACTTCAAAAACAAATGTCAGTACAAAAAAAAATCTGATAAAATTAAGGAAATAAAAATGTAGACCAAGTTATAATCTTCTGGGGCTGGTTTGGGTCCAATGAAGGTTGTGTGAAGATTATTTTAAACTTACAGAAAAGACATGCAGGTCTTTTACATGTGTACGTGGTCAAGTGTTCCCTTATTGGACACAATAACACACTGATTAATTTATTTAGTTCCATTAAAATGTATACAAGCTATATCATACACTAAACACATAATGTTATCAAGATCTCAATTGTGAAACTTACGCAAGTTGCAGCAACTGAATCTCGCAAACTTTCCACATCAAAATGATAAGTTCTCAATAATATTTCTGAGTTAACAACTGTGGACCAGTCAATGGCTGTAAAAGCTCCTAATACTCCAACTGTTGCAGTTATCAGGATGCAGATTAGTACATATATTATATACTGCAAAAAGAAATAACATCATTAGATGTACTCTTTCTCTTTCACAGGCTTTTTAAACAATACAGAATTAAAAATATTTGGTCGCCACCGGGAATCGAACCCAGGACCGCTTGTATCATTAATCCTCAGCGCACATGTGTGAGAAGGTTATAGTAGTCATTGTTTTCAGCAATTCAACAAGTTTTCTTGAAAATTAATTATAATAATATTATCACAATTATTATATTTATCTTAACAGCTACCATAACATACCACAATATCCTGTATCCTTCTAACCATATGCGTTGCTCCAAGATATATACAATAAAACATTCCAATCAAGACTGTAAATACTGTATTTACATACACCACAGCAGCAGTAGCTTGAGTTTTAATATAAATATCATTTATGCTATGTATTGCAGTAATACTGTCAATGCTAACTCTGTGACTGCTTGTCAAGTTGTTGTAGTAGTATTGAATGAAGCCAGCTGCCACAACTGCAGCACAACCAACTACCTAAATAAAAATACAAAAACAAAAACAAATGTTGATTAGAACTAAAATCTAGTTGCTTTTATTTAACCCTGCTTATTTTTTTAAATGTTATGCTCTTCATAGTCTCTGAAATTATCTATAATCAAATAGCTACTTATCCATATCCGTTCATACACTAAAATCTGTATGGCATTGTAGCTAACACACTATCCCAGTATAATGACAATTAGACTTGTTGGGACAATAGTCATAACAATTGTTAAGGTAATAATTGGCAGCTAAATCACTACTTCACCACACATTATAACAAAGCAGCTAAAATTCAGAAATTAAATTAATTGTTCGAGATCATAAAGTAATTGCTGGAGACATGTTGAGAGCACTCTCTGTTTTTTTTTTCTTTTACAAAAAAACAAAAACAAAACATGTTACTACTTTTACTGACCGGTTTTGGGAAAATCGGCCTAAACGCGGCATCTAAAGTTTTCTAATTTATTCTACCAGTAGGCTGCACGGGGCCTTGGGATGCCGTCCTCCTAATTTGGAAGCTGTAGCACAAGCCGTCTTCGCCCTACGCACTACAACACTTCAGTATTTTTGCTAAACTTATTATTGTTGATTTCGAAAAAACGCCGGGTAAAGGCGTTGCTAAGGTCAGGGGGCGTGCCTTGTGTCCGTATACTATTACAGCGTGTCTCCGGGACACTATGGAATAAACCGGTTACAGGCGGATTGAAAGAAGTCTAAAAGGCTTAATGCAGGGCTCCTTAAGAAACTATGATGGCGAGAATTGCGTGAGTACGTGAATTATGTAGAATAGTAAGTGAATTAGTTAGCTACAGTTTTTTCCCGGCTGTTAGTGAAAAGCCCGCCAATAATTTCTTAGCAACTCTCCATACACGAGTCCAACCGGCTAATGTTTCTAGCCTCCTAGTGTGAGTTCTAGAGCACGCCAGAGCTTACAACTGCGTCATAAGCTAGAGCTAACTGGTGTCTATCCATTTCTGCCATAAAAATTTTTTCGAAAAAAATCGACCCATAAGGCTTTACCCGGTGATACTGAAAAAAATTGTTTGCCGCGTTTAGGCCGATTTTCCCAAAACCGGTCACCAGTTTATTCTTCCTTTAATGATTTGATTTTGTTTAACCATGATCAAATTCTGTGAAGCAAGTTTCATAATGAGTAAGGGATTTTGACACATCATTTGTGCAAGCTAATCAAACAGTATGAATTGATCTACCCACAATTATGTAAAGATGAAACATACCAAGGCAGCAAACTGAGTAAGGAAAGCCCAACCTCTTAGCGCTGCTACAGACATCGCCACACCAAATAATAGATAGATAAATAATAGGGGCGTGACAATAACTTTAATGCGCATGTGCGAGAAAATTCATGGTGGCGAGAAAATTCATTGGTGATTATGACGTTATGACGAGCAGTGTGTGTCGGAACAAGTAGCTCATAGTCTGACCGATGGCTGCGTGGGAAAAGAGTGTGGTCTGGCGCGAGGTAGTCTGGCGTAGCCAGACCCTTTACCTAACCTTTACCTCCTTTATGTTGGGGAAGTGGTAAAGGGTCTGACTATATAGGTCTGTAGACAATCATGCACACCTACATTGTTCCCAGACCCTTCTCCACGTAGCTAAAGGGTCTGGCTACACCAGACTAGTGCCGAGGATAACATTGGTCCGGAGAGACAACTATGTCGTCAAAATTGGTTCGACTGACAATAAGTAGCTAGGTGACAAAGAAGTACCCACTTTGTAACTATGACGGTGTCACGGAAATATGGGGACCCCACAAATCGGGGACCCCCGTCCCCATAATTGGCGGAAATATGGGGACCCCCGTCCCCATAGTTCCTGGAAATATGGGGACCCCTTTGTAAATATAGGGACCCCTATATGCGAGAGTGAAATAACTTTACTAACTAACCCCTACTATTTTTTTTGCTGGCTGGCAACGGTTAACTCAATCTGATTAGCCCTATAGTTTAATAAGGACAGCTAAAAATAAATATAACTTTTAATGAAATCCTGTGTCAATATTTCATTCATTAATAGGCTGCTTGATCTTTAATAGAAAGTGTGTATTTTGTCAGTTATTGTACTAACATAAATCTAATTCACTTTAGTAAATAAAACATAATTAGAGCTAGAAATATAATGTAGATGTTTGCTGCATTGTTGATACAAACAATGAAAACAATTTAGATTTCTTGATGTTGTTTTTTCATATCTAACTAATCTGTAAAACATTTTAATGTATGGATTTAGTTGGTTGAAACAATCTCTAATAAAGTTTGCTTTGCTTTTCATTGTCACTCTTTGCTAAACCTGTCAGCGCAATTTACCCTGTGCATACTGTATATAGATAGACAGTAGTAAAGTTAGAAGGGGGTCTATCATTTGTAACAAACTATTAGATGACAAAATGTTATTTGATTTAAACACTCAAAGGATTAGCTATATAAGTCCAAAATTTTGGTGCTGTGCCCACACAGCCTGTTTGGTAAGGGGGACTAGGGCTCTCTGAGACTCCACATTCAGCGACCAATGTATAAATTAAGAACAAAGTTATATTGTATCTGCATAATGTGAAAAAGGTATTAATAGATAGTAATGTGTTTTACTTTATTCAGCACAAACTGACAAATCAACGTAATTATAGAAAACGGCAGTGATATGATGCATTATTCGTTGTTGCTGTCGTAGTATTTGTATGTTTATGAACAGAAAGAACAGATCCAGTTAATTTCTTCAACGCGATCGGGAATTTTGATACAACTGTCGTGATACCATTCCAGGCAATTGTCGCACTGAGCCATCTTCCCACTTTCTGGTTTTCTGCACGTACAGTATATAGGAATAATTTCTGGTGAAGTCTGCTTTGCTTTTCGTTGTGAACGAGAGCTGGGAAAAAGTGATAGGTTATTGTTCTGGATGCAGTCGTAAAGGTGCTTGCGTAGCTTTGACTGGTCATAGTTCACTCTTGATGGAGATAAACCTGTGCACAAAGTAGTTGCATAAGCAATCGAAAATAAGCCACAGTCATTGCCACCTTTCTGCTTCTGAATATTGGGAAAGTTGAGAATAATCTGTCTTGCAGGTGAACACAGAATTGCACATATTTCATTTACAGTTTTGGTGTCCGTTGCAGAGTAAGGCATACTGTCAAAAACATTGACATGGTTCTCTTGGCATCCAATATTTGAGATAGTAATCCAATGGCTTTGCCTAGTGTGCAAGATTTGCACAAATTTCCCCCTTTCCGACTTAAAAGAATCTGTGAGTCCAAGAGTTGTCATTTGTAATCCACAAACTGTTGGGTAGGATTGCTGGAGCAACACTTGAGCACAATTGATTAAAGCATCCGACAACCAATCACCTCTCAGTAGAGCTTGGAGATCAGATGTGAATAAGCCATATTCTTTTCTCCAATATAGTTGTTGTTCGCCATACTTTTCTGGAGAAGTAGATGTTAAGTTAATGGTTAGGGCTGCAGCAAATAAGGGAATGTTATTTTACATTTTTTATTATGAAATTACCGTACCAGTTTGATGCTTTTTCTTGAGATTTTCATACATAATCCAATTCAAAGAATCTATTTATCATATAGTTATGAATCATAGATATTGCAAGAGAAATATTCATGTATACGTCTATACACACATCATCCATATATATAATAGTACACTTTAAAATATTATAAATTATCAAAATTCAGTCAGAAATATTGGCATCAGTGCTGCGGGCATGAGTTTTAATGTTTAGATCAGATGATGTGACTTTTTTTTTTATTCCCAATAATAGGTATATATATATATACATGCATGTATGCATGCATATGTATTTACATATACACATATATACATACATACATACATACATACATAAATACATACATACATACATACATACATACGTAAACATTTGCATGTATGCAAGCATATGTATTTACATATACACATATATATACATACATACGTAAATATTTGCATAGTATATTCATATAGATATATGTATATGTAATGTGTATAGAAATCATATATGCATTACCTTTTCTAGTAGAAGTATCATTTTGTTCAGTTTCTTTTATTGGTGGCATAAACATGACAGTCTGGGCCTGTCAATACAAAGAATAGCATACAAACAATAAACATGAAATACAAATATAAATGATGATTAGGTGGAATAATATAACTAAAGCCTAACATTGCACTTAAAAATATTTGTTACAACAAACAAGTGGATTAAAAAGCTTGAATTGTTCAAGCTATTTTGTCAGCTAGGTTTATTTGCTGAATAAGTTTACTATGTATTGACTAAGGTCACATGCTTTAAAACAATACTCATCTATTTTTACCAATTTTTATGACCATCCAACATCTCACCCCAATCTGAGATGAATGGCTGCATTATTACTCATAATCAATATCCAAGGACATAAAAAAACTATTTATAATTTACAAAGCTAAGTTGGACACTTGGCCATGCACCTCATTTCAAATGGTCTGGCTACAGGTCTCACTCTATTTTCTTTAGTTCATGTCGTATGTTATCTTGTAGTTACCTGTTCTTGAGTGAGATCAAATGAGCTACAGATAACAAGAAGCAAAACGTTAGGTAGCATAACATCCAGAACATAGGAGACAAGCTGAAATTAAATTATTCAATATGTAAACGATTGTAAAATTTTCATCATAATAATATTATGCATACCTCAAGTGTATGATCCTTATGAATGTATTTAGAGTACAAAAACTCTAAGATGTCACTAAATTGTGCACTAGATATACAACTGATATTATTCGTCAGATTCTGCATCTTCTCTATATTATTATATCAGAAAGTTCAATTAATTACTTTTAAATTAAATGGTTCTCACTCACTTCTTTTACCACATCCAAGTTTAGAAAACTCCATCAAGCTTATGCAGCCATTCACCTATTACATTTTAAATACTATGAGGAAAACTGAATTTGCCATGACATTTTTCTTTGCTAACCTTTCCATTCACAAATTCATCCAATGAAAGATTCAAGGAGGATATTTTGGAGATAAAGTGATCTGAGTCATAATTCTTTATTTCAGTAACAGCTTTTTCTAACTGACTCTGCTTAGTTAGCTCTGTGTCCTGTATAGAATTTATTGAACTTCCATCCTGACAAGCATCATTTTCTACATCATCCTGTTCATGCTGAGAGAGTTGTTGGATATTATCGAACTATAGTATGTAAATTAAAAAATGTATTAGCACTACATATCAGCGCAAATGCAGTAAACAAGGTTGTAAAAATTACAATTTTCGAGGTATAGTTGTACAATTACCTTAGCTTTCTTTGTGTCTGTTTCATTTCTAGAACAATCGATTTCCCCACGCTTTCGGCAGACTTTCAGTCTCTTAATATTGATCTTATTTTTAAGAATTTTTCCATCATCATTTTTTAATCTGTATAATCCTTTTCCTAAATTTTCTGATATAGTATAGTTGCCACGAAATAATTCTTGTAATTTTCCACCTTTTCTTCCCTTTTGGGCCGAATTTTCAAGTAAAACACTAGTACCTACTGAAAGCTCTTCAGTAACATGCTTCCTGTCATATGTTTCCTTCTGTTGAATTTGGGAATCTTTGATTTTTTCTGTTGCTTTTTTAAAAACAGATTCACGATATACTAGTAACTCACTGACCAATTCATCACAATTTTTTCCTGATGTATGAATGGGAGGGGAAATCTCAGAATCAATTGGAAGCCTCATTTCTTTTTGAAATAATAAATAATACGGTGAATATCCAGTAGAACTTTGAAAAGATGCTCGATATCCCATAAGAACTGTGTTTATTTTCAGATCCCAATCATTTTGGTCTTCATTAATGAGTTTAGCCAAAGATCTTGTAAGTGTTTGGTTGAATCTTTCAGTGAGTCCATTGGTCTACAACATTCAAGCACACTAATGTAATTTTCATAAACTATTATAACTTACTTGTGGGTGGTATGCACTTGTAACACGATGATTAGTATTTGTCATATTATAGAGAGCAGATGAGAGCTCATTAACAAATTCCCTTCCATGATCAGTGATTACGACTTCAGGACAGCCAAATCTACAAATGCACTATTATGTACCAAAATAATTAGTTAAGATCATAAATAATAGAATTTACAATTTGCCTTGACTACACAATGCTTAATAAACGTTTCACATTCACTCTTGATGCAATTAGATATAGCATGTTATCTCGGGCAGTGTCTCTCATGCAAGCTGCATTAATGTAGCACTTCTGACTTTCCTTGATTCATTTCCTTTCAAATAATAATAGTCCAATATAAAACACAAAAACAACTTATCAAAGTCTGTTTCAGTAATGGCCATATAATCTTTGAAATTTTCTTGTTTAAAGATTGCCAAGCTATGCAAGGCAGAAGACCTGCATGTGTATAGACTTTATCAGAGATATATCAATTTCAATAGCATAAATTCTTGGCCTTGTGGGCCTTCCAGTGCAAGTGATGTGAATGACAGTAGAGGAGGTAGTGAATATATACACACATTACAGTACAGGAAATATAGATGAAAGAGTCCAAAGTGTGAAAATTAAAATTGATAGGTGTTGATAGACTGTGTATAGTTGAGGGAACCACCTGTTCTATGAGCAGAATAAGGTGTTGATAGACTGTGTATAGTTGAAGGAATTGCCCCGTTATGATTCTATTAAAAAGGTAAGGAACAAAGAGGTAAATCAAAAACAAGTACAATAATTAATATCAGGGAGGAAGAACCTGAAATAGGGATAGGAACCAGGTATATTGAAGAGGGATAACTTATAATCACATAACAATTTAACTTAAAGAGTAACTTAAAGAGCAAGTCTTAGGCAAGGTGCCCAGCGAGTGGGTCATTTTCGGCCTCCGATTCCCCACTCGCTTCATTATACTTCATAAATTATATAGTGAAAAAATTAATATTGTGACTCACACTGTATACAAAGTAAGCAACCTGTTCTGCAGATTTATTAGGTAGAGCAGCTGCTTCTGGCCACTTTGAAAAATAATCAGTTAATGTTGCTATATATTTGTTGCCTCGAGAAGTTATGGGCAATGGCCCTATTAAATCCATTCCTACTTGACACCACAATTTTGACTTCACTGGAATTGGGTGCAGGTAACCTGTTTGTTTCACCAACTTCTTGTTGTGTTGTTGGCATTTTATACATGATTGAACCTGTTAATGAAAGTTAGGTGTGAATAAGAAAATAAATTGCTCTTAAACTTACATATTCAGCAACATCTTGAAACAAACCTGGCCAATAATATTTAGCCGACACCATATGATTAGTTCTATGAACCCCAAGATGACTGCTGTCATGAACTGAAGCTAGAATTCTCTTGCGCTTATCCACATCATCAACAACTAGTCTAAGATAGCCACCTTAAAAATCAAATTTTAATGATTTATAGCTTAGCATAAAGTACATCATTCTAACCTTTACCACCAACATAATGCAAAGACCCTTCAACAATTTGGAAATACTTTGCTCTCTTTCGTAGAGCAAGCTTGTCTTGTTTTTGATAATTCTCTGGATATATACCTTCCTCAATGTAGTTGTATATGTCTTTATACAAAAATCTTCCTTCTTGAGCCATTTCAAAATTTAGCCACAGAGAAAAGAAGGAAGGACCCGCGCGGCACGAGGGGTCCCTATATTTACAAAGGGATCCCCATATTTCCCGTAAATATGGGGACGGGGGTCCCCGTTTTTGGGGGGGTCCCCATATTTCCGTGACAACGGTCATATCACCTTCGACCCCAGCAAGCGCAACCGTTCTATAATAAACAAACAATGGTTTTTAGTATATTGCTAACTTATTGACTTACGCACAAAAGGGAGCAGGTATATTGCACAAGTACTTCTAACTAGGGATGCAAAACTTAAATCTTATCTGATACAAATTTATTTTGCCATTACAAAATTGGTACATATGCAAAAGTAGCAAAAAGGCTAGATTTAGCTAGCTATTTAGTGTGCCTGAAGTTAATGTGGTAGTCCTTTTTCAGTTAAATTTAGTGAGGAATCCTTCAGTATATTTCATAAAAGTACAAGTATGTAGCTGTTGACAATCAATTATAGCTGAAAGTATGGATGATGATAGCTCAATTCAGTTATGATTGATCCATTACTGTCAATATTGCTAATAATAAAGAAAATACTAAAATGAAAATGTGCATGTGACAAGGTTATAAAAACTCTAATTATTACAAGGAGATAATAGGAGCTGGCTGTCCATGATGCGAGCGAATCACCCTCCATGATACAATAAACAGTAAACGTAGCTACCCTCCAGAAATCTTGCTGTTTGCATTGTGTTATAAATTATATCATCATGGAGAGTTCGACCTCAGTTGCCCCCCCCCCCCCCCCCCCCAATGAGGACTTTGCAAGAAGTCAAAAGGTTGGGTTAAGTTTTAATTAACAATATTGGCTGTTAGAAGGAGAATAATTTTCTATTATTATAGGAATGGAATAGATAGAAACTTTCTCACCTAAAGGGGTCTGGAAAAATGCAAAGGAAAAAAGAAAAAGAAAAATCTTGGTCGTTTCCGGGAATCGAACCCAGGGCCACTGGCTTCAGCCACCAGTGCTCTAACCACTGAGCTACGACAACCCTCGACCTTTAGGTGAAAAAGTTTCTATCTAGTTTGTATAAAGGGTCAGAACTTGATAATTAGGAATGGACTGTGTCTTTTTCATTTATTTATATTAAACAAGTAATCTTGGTGAATGGGAAAGTTTATGCTAGGTGAAACTACACTTTCAGATTATGTAACTCATTATATTGGTAGTCATATTCAGGGTCAAATCCAGGGAATAAACTTGGGGAGTTAACTCCTCCCTCTCATTATTGGTGAAATACAGTACGCTGTGCACATTGCACGAAGCCCATATTTAGTTGCAGTTTTGTGGCAGAGAGTTAGATATGTTTATGTTGCCACATCTCATCACAGACAAACAGGGGATGTACACATTAATCTGAACTTTAAATTATTCATATTTTAGTAGTGTGCAGCTGTATTGTATTAGCTGCACTATATTAATCATAACAAAATTTGTTATTAAATCTGTACTTTAGCTCATGGGGACCCTCCTTGACTGTCCTGATAAACTCCAATAATAACAATATGATTGCGTTAATAAAACAATAATAACAATAATGATATTTTCCGCTGTTAAATTATTTTGCAAATTAACAATTGTTATTATTATTGGTCAGTATTGTTATTAATTACTAGTATTATTTTTACTATTATTGTTATCATTTTTATTAACAAGTTCTGACCCTTCATAAAACTATAGATTGAATCTATCTCACTTAAAGGGGTGTAAAGAAAAGCTAAGGTAAATAATGTGAAAAATCTCAGCTGTCAAGGATCGAACCATGACCCTGCTTTAGCCACCAGTGCTCTAGCCACTGGGCTATGACAACTACGACTTCCAAGACCTTCACAAAAAATAATTTTACTTAGTTGTCCTGATAACCTTTACTCCAGATTATTTTTGTAATTCCATTTTAAATGTTTAAAGATTATCAAAAAAGTTTATATCATCTGTAAAAACATACTATATACACACATCAAGTCCTAGTGATCTTTACACTTTCTTAGACTAGTGGGATATATGATACTTGCATTATGTCAGTAAGCAGATAACTTCTTACGCTAACATCTGCAAATTTTAAACTTTTATTGAATTTTTAGTTTTTATAAATACTTTTTTTGTAGTACTATCAATCTATGTTTCCGCTGTTAATTTATTTGAATGAATATGAAGTTCCTTACCTTCCTGGCTATTTGTTCTATAAGATGGGTTTTGTTTGGATATATCTAAACAAAATGATTCAATCTGACTTCCAGCCTATAACAGATACCATATTTCATTATATGAACCAGACTACTATCTGTCCAAGTTCCAGGACAGTAAAATAAGAAGTCATAATACAAATCCGTTCAATTAAGCTTCAAAGCAGAAATGTTTATGTGTGCATTAGCTGGTAACTTCCCTTTGTTTTACTTTTTTGCATGGCAAAACTTTCCAACCTGTTGCTTAATTAATAGGCATGGTTTCTATAGTCCTTCAATGGAAGTGAACTTATTATATTCTATTCAAGAAAGAAGGGTCAATATTTAGAAAATGTTATGAAATGTATGTACTACTACTTATTGTTATAGTTAGAAAGAGAAACAATTTAAATGTCAAAATATTATGTATTAATTCTTACCTTACAGTTAATACTTATAAGTCACCACTTGGTATTGCCATGTGTTTCACACACATGAGGCCTCAATGTAATAAAATAAAAAATGGCCTAGGTTCTAAACAGATTATATCAGTTCTAATAGTACTTATTACAAATAATATATCTTTATACATATAAAAATATATGTATAAAATACATAATATATTATGTGTATATAAATTATTATATTATTACATATTATTATGATTGACATTTCAGCTACACACTACAAAATATTTTTATACAAGTACAAAGCTTGAATAATCCTTACTTTCCTGACTCAACAGAAATGAAGAATTGTTCATTGGAGTTTAATTTCTTGTCTTGTGAATCTCAGTGTTTGTTTGAAAGCTGGGGAAAACTGAACAAAGTACACTTCCTCTAGTAGTATTTGAATTGACACTCGTTGGACACATTATTCTTGCTTACTGAATTATTATACAGATTCTAGCTGGATATCTTCAAAAAAGTATTTATATTATGTAACGGTGAGATATTTCACAATATCACAAGGGTCCTATCTTCAGCTTATTTAGAATAAAATATGTTAGTTTATAGCAGCCCGGCCTATCTTACCATTCCTGTACTTCTACAGCTTCCTTCATCTAGGAGAGTGTACCTAACAAGGTCAGAGCAGCTGTTCAGCTTGGGGAGCGATGAGCCCCTTGAACTAACACCTTGAGTTGTTATAGCCAACTTAACAGCATCACTGGTACAAACTACTGCAGTGGAGATATCTAGAATAGAATAAAGTGATATGGAAAGATATTTCACTCTCAGGCTATATTTTCACTCCATCTGGCTTGTTAAAATACAATAACCTGCTCATTATTATTATTGTTATTATTATTATAATAATTATATGAGCTAATATTGTTAGTTCTTGGCAAACAAGCCTTAGTGCTTTATAGCAGTAATAGTTACCAAATAAATAGTTGAAGCAAAGCATCATGCTGCTTGAAGCTCCCCAATAAATTTTGTAAAATTTTATAAAGCCAATTAATATCATTTAAAAAAAATGTATTCTAATTGAACAGAGAAGGACATTTCCAGGAAAACCACTTGGTCCTATCCCCTCTTCCTATTTTGTGTTAAATGTATTTTAACTGTGGAAATGAGGATAAAAAGAATTAATTTTGGTGTAGTGCTTATTTTGAAAAATCGATTACTTAGAGAATACGAATTTGTCAGCCCTGTATATTGGAAGACTTTATGAATGCTTTCAAGCTATTTACAATAAAGACTTATTTTCATAAAAGTTCCATAAATGATTATATAGTTCAGATGATATTACTAGAAAATAAGGATAATAAATACATGAATAGTAGTTTGATGTGTCCAATAACAATTTCTCTCTACATGTGGTTCTAATTCATAGTAGTACAACAACTAAAAGAATAATAATAGCAAAATATTGAAAAAAATGTTCAATTAATAAGGTAACTTCATGACCTTATCATAGGCTTCAGTCATATTGTCAATATCACTTTGAGTGAGAGGAAATGCTTTAAGATTAGGGTAATCTTTGACTTTTTCACCAATGAATTTCAGAAGTTGTGGAAGTAAATCCAAAAATTCTTTGTAATCAGCCATAAGTTTATTCTTTTCCTCAAGTGAAGGTATCGAAACTGACACTTTCCCAGTACCATCCTCTTTGACCCATGATTGTAGACGCAGGTAGACTGACCCTATGCTCTACACACATGGTTATACATGAAATTATTCTAGAAAGGAGATTAACATAATATTACATTATTTCAGATTGATTTTTTCCCCATAAACACACATCTGGGTCTTCTAACAACATCCTACTCATTTCTTTTAAGAAATGTCGTAAGGTGACTTTTTGTAATTTACAAAGACTTACCTGGTTAATACTGGTGAGGTACTTGTGAAGAATATCCACAAGAGGAACCACAACACCCTCTAAAGTTATTTGATCATCTTTATGTTTTGTAGCCCAGTCTGAAAGATTGTAACCCCACTTTTGCACTAGGTTGCCCAGTTCTATTATAGCATCTACAACTGCCGCTTGTTTTTTGTGACTACCATCATCTTCGAATTTGGCTATAATCGTGGTCAAATTCAATTTGACGAGATCCTTGATTAACCTGTTGGCTGCATTCCTTGTTACGAATTCGACAATTTGTTTGGTAGCTCCAGGTAATACAGCTGTTACAAATTCCCGAGTTTTATCTTTCATGACTTGAATATTCGCCTTCATAATGTTGGCTTCTCTTCTAATATCTTCCAAATCTTCTGGACTAATATCCCTGTCAGCTTCTGCATCTTCCACTTCCCTGTCTATGTGTTCCTCGGTAGATTCAAAAAGGGATCTTATATTAATATCAACTTCAGCCATCGTACCCTTTTTAGATTATTATTGCTGAGGATATGTACCGCAAAGTCAATCACTTCCAGGAATCTCCTCAGCAGATAATCGTGCAGAACTAACTAGTAGGCCTATTTATATGACCTTTTAAAGGGGTGGGGCTAGTGACAACTGGCATTACCGCTAGAACAAGTTGCCCTTGAGATAGTGAATTGCAACGGTTAATACATTTTCAACGGTTAATACATTTCTACACAATTGGCGATCGAGACACTGTAGCATAGCCAGACCCTTTACCTAACCGCTACGTGGATAAACGGTCTGGGGGCAACCAAGCTCCTTGGCTGTTCTAGAGGAATCTGTACTTTTACAGAACCCTCGGTGTGCCAGGACGTGCTGACCCAAGCTCAATCACAGAACATTTTTACGTGGGCACGGCAATCACCAACATATTTAATAGTTCAGGAACGAAGGCTCCGTTATGTACACATGTGGTAAGGTGCCCACCCATTTCACCGAGGGCTGCTTAGGATGGAACAAAAAATGTTAATTAACCACATCACAAAATCTTGCCTTTAGAACAGCCAAAGTGAGTGATAGTCCCCAGAGTTTTTCTCTCTGTAGCGGTTAGGTAAAGGGTCTGGCTACGCCAGACTAGGGTAACGTCACTGAAAATCGGGGATATTTGTTACCGAGCGAGTGAAACATACCAGATACTGTTAGGGGGCGGACAATTGATAATCCGGTATATATCATTGGCAGCGAGCGAAGCGAGCATACTAAACATTGGGGTCAAATTTGAAAATAAGAGACCTTTGTTGTATATCTGTGGACTGCTTATGCCGGTTTTGTACTTCGACCCTGGCGTTTTTGTGTTAATTTGGCGGTCGACCCCGTCCCAAACTGCCTACACTAAAGTGAATACACCCGTTTACCGCTGTAACCCTCATCATACTAGAAATTGAATTGTATACTTCTTTTGCGGCGCACTTGAAGCATAAAAACTCACCGGAGTTTCACAGTTTCATTTCTATCCGAATTAGGTGGCATGGTAAGTTAATGCCTATTTGTCGTAGTTGTAAGCCCTAATATTTGCTTGAAAATTCATTGGCCATAAGACTAACCAGGAAGGTAAGTCTTGTGTAGGGGTATGTATAGTTGTGTGAAAGTATTCCTACTAGCTACTTAATGGATATTGTAGGGTAAATACACAACTGGTTTACTGACTTTTGTGAGTGAGAAAAAGTTTTTAGTTCTTTATTGGATTTTTCATTAAATTATAATGCACTATCATGTGTTAAGATCAAGTAAATAAACATTAAAATCTTACAAATAAATCATTTGAAATTATTTTAAGAAAGATGTAAGATTTCATTGAGATATTAAGAAAGTAAGAATTTGCACCAATTGTTTGTCATTTCACAGCTGCATCATCTATATTTCTACTTCTTTTACTCCTTTACTTCCAGAGTCAAAATATGATCTTAAAAATGTTTTAATTATAAATTAGACGAAGGTCTTATGAATGAAATTTCTTGCAAGGTTTTGATATAGAAAAGGAATCTTACAATATCTTAATTTAGAATTATAGTAAGATCTTAGGAAAACAATTTTATACATTTTATAAGATATTAAGACCTGTAAGTAGTCTGAAAATATTATTTTAAAGTTACTATGGCATTGAAGACCCTTTTCCAGACTTAATTTCAAAACTTCGCCGTTTTATGGGGGGATACGGAGTGCCGGTTGTTGGTTGTCAAGAGCCGTTGGTAGTCAGAATGCCGTAGTATTAATGCTATGGAAGCTACTACTTCTCGAGGGAAGCTGAGATAAGTACGCAATTCCATATTTGTTAGCTAAATATGCAAAATTAACTCTGGCCTTTCTTTTTTGTAGCTAAGAGCTAGTTAACAGTGACTGGTAAATTCAAATGGTCAGATTGGCTCAAATTTGGTACTACAAAAGTTACCACTGCTCAAGAAAATGAGGTAAGAAAGTAATTGTGTATTTGTGTGCTAAAATTGATTGTCTTTTGTTTTTGTAGGTGAGAGCTTGTTGTCAAGAATTCAAGGTAATTCCGATGGTCAAAGTAACTTCAATTTGATACTACAGAAGTTATCAATACTCAAGAATGATGTAAGTAGTAATTCCATATTTGTTGGCTAAAATTACAATTAATAACACTGGTTTATTTTTTATCGTAGCTGAGAGCTTGTTCAAGAGTTACTGGTGATTGAGATTATCAGAATTTGAATGCTAATTTACATATGACATGTTGCATGAAATGGTTCCTGAAGTTGATCTACTTTATGATACTATATGACATGACACTATAATGATAGATGACACAGTGGTTGATGAACTCAATAGATATGAATGGTCAACATTATTGCTTATTATTTTAACCAGTTTGATGGCACACACTAATACATGTGTATCATTCAATATTATGGATAGAAGTGAAATTTTTATAATGGCATGAAAGACAAGACACAAAAACCCACTTCCTCTTGACTGATGATCTTTATGCTAATATAAAAAATCTCAGCATTCAGGTCAACTTCATAGATTAATTTGACTTATACATCATACCAATAGGCATTATAAGTCTGGCTGAATATACTTTTTTTACCATACTTTGCTAGAACTTCAATATCTCCTTTGCATGGTTTTACCAATTCAACAATAAAGTACATAACATAAAAAATGACAAAGAGTGACGAAGAGTTAGCTAGAATGAAAAATTACTTTATTATAATTATTCCATCTGTGAACTGGATAATATTTGTAATATTACTCTTCCACTCTAGATTCACGTCTATTAGATCTGAAGTAGCAATCAGTTTATTATCTTTACCTGATGAACTATTCATTACTTTGCCCTTCAGTATTACATAATTATTACTGTACTACCTATAGCTAATATAGACTAAAGTGAACAAATTCCTTCAGTAAGTTTTAAGTCTGGACATACTACACCAAGGAAGAACCTTTTTTTGTTTTTTTTAAAGCAATACTCAAGTGTAAAAAATCATTTTTCTTATCTTCCAGATCAGTGTTGGGTTAAGCCCTGTAATTAAGAGCTTAAGTCCAAGCTCAAGCCTTTATAGATTTTTAGAGCCTAAGCTCAAGCCCAAACCCATCAATTTCATATTGGAAGCTCAAGTCTTTATTTAAAGGCTTAAGTCCAAGCTCAAGCTCTATTCAGAAGTTGAAATTCTTTATTATTCATTTTATTCGTGAAAGAACATTGAAAATTACATAATTCAATAAACAAAAAGGAAATGACTTTATTAATAAAAGTTACTTACTTAAAGTTTTAAAATTAAAGTCCTTTAGCTGAACTTCACAAGGTATTCCATCATCTGATGTTGCAATTCCCTCATAAGTTGTTGCAATTTGCTAATCAATGCATTTACTAAATAGCTGTGCTAATAACAATATTTTGCACTTACCTGGTTGTGGCTAATTGCCTATTAGGTAAATTAATGGGAAAGTGTTATTGTCTACTAATATTGATTCTTTGCTTCCATTCAGCAAATAACTATCAATTAAGTCCAAGCTCAAGCTCCCTCTTCAAGCCCTTAGCTCAAAAAGACTTAAGCACAACTGGGCTTGACCCAACTCTGTTCCAGATCTAAAGGATGCTGTTTGCTAGGTTTTATGGTGCTACAAACACCATGCTCAATGATATTGCTTTTGATTCTGTTGTTCATCTGCAAAATAATACATGAAGTATGTGAAAACAGGAGAATGCTGATAATCAATGGTGGCTCCAAATTTTAAAGGGGACATCATTACCTTATCATCTCCTGGATTTATCACCAATAGCACTCAAACAAAGTGCAATACAGCTATTCTGTGAAATTCCGCTACTGATGAGCTAAAGTGGGTTAATTGAAAAGGTGTATAGCCAAGAAGAGTAAAGCTGAAATAGACTGCACTATAAACTGATAGGAATATTATTGCCATGATGTTGACCATGAGTTAATTCTTTGTACGAAAACATGTTTTTATTTTATAAGCATTCAAAAAGCTCTCATTTTCAAAGCAATACAACTAGATGAAGTACTGTCTAAAGTCAGCTAAAAGTTACAGGCAATCTTTATGAGTAGTGAAATACTATTTTTTCTTAAATTAGCATTGGTATTGTCACTCAAAGATTTAAAAGAATTTATCAGAGCTTTTTAAGAGACCCACCAATTACGGGACCAATATTTTTTAGCTATAAATTTTTGCAGCCTGCCAATATGGCTTATTAATTTAACACATGTGTCAGCAAATATTCTGTGGGGAACTGATGACTACTAATTTTAGCTCACACAGGTGGTGGTAAAATACATGACTCCCCCAACAATATTATACAGCTGACTATGCTTTTGTTAGCAGCAATTTCAACAAATATTGGTTTTGGCTTCCTATGTCTGGCTAAAGAAGTGTTACCTTGATACTGCCCAGTGAAGTTTCATGTAATTATAGAAAGAAGATTAGTTTTAATTATAATTATTTTACAATACTTTGTTCTAGATTTTTTCCAATTTTAGTTATAGTTAGTGTATAAGTTGTAATTTTCTAATAGTTTTTTTTTCCGGACGTTAGCTATTGTTTTTAGATTTACAGAAATCAAAGTTGAGAAGCTATTTTTTAATTAGGATTGAAAACATTAATAGCTATATTCATTGAAAAGTTTGATCACAATGCAGCTATTTCATTACTTTTTATCAGACCATTTACACTATTTCAATACCACTTCGAAAGTTTCAACAATCAAAATCTCTACGATGTGGTCGGGTAAAAGCTTTGACAGATTTGATTGGTCGGTGCGTATTTTATGATGGGGTCGGGTATATAAGCCGCAAGACCCTGAGTGATCCCTTCTACGATGGGGTCGTGTAAAATGAAAAAGTATATAAGGACTTGACTCATTGCTGTAGTACAACTTTAAAAGCTCAGGATAAGGTGAAGGGAAAATGAACGCCTTAAGGCTACTTATCAAAATGGAATCTTCTTGCACATGTAGGATAAACAAGTTAAAGAGAATAAAGAAGAAAATAAGAAAGTTGAAGAAAGAATATTTAAAGTTGTACCCAGCACAAGGTAGGGGAAATTAAGTCAATGCATTAATATTGCGCATAGACTTTCTCTCCTCTACTTTTACAGAACATATCTACATTTTTACCTCATCGTCCACTTCATAATTTCTTTTTAAAAGGTGGTGAGCCGACACGTATTCATGAATGTTATTAATTATTGATGTGTATGTGCCCGCTTTCCACTAGATTCCGTTTCAGGAATTTCATTTTAAGGTAGGAATCATATCAGGATAATATTTTTTTAATTTTATGTTCCTGATCGGATTTCTGACAGAATTTGAGAAGTGCTACATTCTAGATTCCATTTCAGGGATTTGTTCAACTCATTCTTTGAAGGTAGGAATTTAGCCACAATCATATTTAAATTATGTTTGTGACTGACTTGCTGCAGAATTCTACAACTTCCCGATATTTTACATCGAAAGAGTCTGCTAGAATAAAGGTAGGAACGTGTGCGCACTCATATGATGCGATATTTATGTGTACGCTCATTTTCCTCTAGAGTGAGTATGGGGTTTTCCAAGATCAGATTCAAGGGGCGAAGATACAGGAGGAAAATAGCCAAGAAAATAAGGGAAACTTATTTAAAGAACCACGCTAAGTTTGGTGGGCGGGTGAGACATATGAATAAAATGGATTACGGCCAAATGGATTCTTCATCTTGCCAATATGATGAAATGTACGATTTTTCTAAACCTGGGAGCAAAGTCAAGGAAGTGGAAAACTATTTTTCTTTTTTTTATGAAGCTCTGGTGAAGGGTCGAAGGCTTGACAACAATATATTATTTGAAGCTATTAAAATTTTTTTCATTGCTTACAAGAATCTACTTTGCGAAATTGAGAGGTGCTGGAAGTTGGAAGAGGGGAGCCTATTTAAAGGTTTTTTTAATCCGCCTCACGCCGAAGAGTCTGAAGAATTTCCAGCCAATGTGCAGCACATTTTTTGCCAACCCTTCATATTCAAGTTGAAAAATATTGCCCCATTTACAGAGGAATTTTTCGACAATCGCGAAGTTGAGGATTTTAACAACCATTGTTTTGATTATTGTAAGACCGAACGATGTGTAGAAGAATGCGACGTTTTTTGTTGCGAAAATTGTCAGAATGGGGTAACTGTAGAAGGACACTTTTTTCTAGCACAAGCTTGCTTATTTGAAAACCTTACCAACATGTTGAAATGCTTAAAACCTTCTCGTTCAATTTTTGGCTACATGAAAATTGAAGATCAAAAATTTCTAATAGATAAAGAGATAGCCCTTCCAAATAGAATCGAAAAAACTTGCGATTTTTACGATCTCGTTCAAAGCTTCATTTCTGAGCCTTGCTTAGTCGAGAAAAAATTGATTTGTGTGTGGGATAAATTTTTTGATTTATGTCAGTCTAAAATGTATTCTCATCAACCTAAAATAGAACTTAAATGCCACTATATAATCGACGACGGTTTGCAGGAAGTCCCATTGAGAGTCCACTGTCATGGGGAAGAAACTATTAAGCTCAAATGTTTTATCGATTTAGTTAGATTAAATGAATATTTCACTTTTGATGTGGCAGAGGCTGAAATGGACAGTTCTTTTTTAGGGGATTGCTTGGGCCTCGAACCTATAGAGATTGCTAAATTTTTAGAGCATTGTCAATTTTCTTTTAAAAAAGTTGGCATTCCTTGGGAAGAATTGAATTGCAGTTGTATGATGGGTGCCGATAAAGTGGGTAGCTCCATAACTTTTGAACTGGGGCCATATTCTAGACCTTCCACAAAAGAACCCGTCGATGGCCGAAATTTTGCTGAATTTTTAATAGGGGAATGCTTGGACTTTGTTGTGAGCCCCGAAGATTATCTGGTTTATTCTAAGTGTCGTAATAATGCCTCATATGTCTCACTCTGCTTGGGCTGCATATTTCGAGAAGCTGTTAGAACATTTAAATATCCCACTCTCGAAGTTGGCATTCATTTACCATGAACATTTTTATGTTATTTCATTTTAGTTATGCCATATTTTTATGTTATGTAGTGTCAACATTTAAAATAAATAACCCCGACGCCGACGCTCTTTTGAAATCTGTTTTGATGGTGTGCGATGTGGGAAAAACTTCTAGAAGTTGGTCTCACGACTGTAAAGCTATCGACGATTTAGACGCTGCAATATTATATGTTTGCACTCAATCAAAAGCATTTTTTCAGTCGGAAAAGGGGGAAAAGACTGGATTACCAGAGGCGATCCTCCTAAACACGACGTCAATACTGCAGAAATGGCCAAAATAGAATCTAATTTGAGAGCTGCTGTTACATTTTACGGCTTCAAGCTTCACACTAATGTGGGATGTGCTAACGGATGGTTAAATCATGAAGACGGTTGCACCGTCAATTTTTACGTGAATACCGACAATGATGGCGGCTCTTCCCGTTTTTAAAACTTTTTTCATGTCACTACTACATTCTCATTTTCTTTATTTTGTTTTGGCCAACGCTGTGGTATTTTACACATTTTTGAATATTTTCTTTTGTGTATGTAGTGACTGATTTTGAACATGAAATTATTTTGGCATCAGAAAGAACTGGGGTTCTTCAATTGGAAATAAACACACGAATGGCTGAAAATGTAACAACTCCACTAGTAACACCTGTGATGTTGAGCGCTGTTAAATTGGTGTCTATAACTGTTCCAAACGTTTTTCCTTGGGCTAGAGATGATATATATAAACATCCAACAAGTGTGACCGGTGGAATAACTTCATCTCATATTAAACCTTTCACTTTTGCCACATTTACCCAATTTAATGCTTGGCTTGGTGCTCGTCCTGGGTTAAATCTTACTACTTCAGGAGGGTCTGTATCAATCAATTTTGAAGCACCTTTCACTTTTGAGGGGGAGTTTTGGAAAATGTACGGATTGGAAGGAACTCAACCTCTTGGAAGTTTAGCCATTCTTAATCCAGTGTATAAAGAGTACGACAGGAACATATCCTTGGTTTTGGAGGAAAGCGACAGAACCAACAATAAAGCATTTTCTTTGGCTAATATCCATTTCACTAAATAATCTCCTTACGCATCTGAGACCATACAACAAAGCAGTCAAGCTGTTAAAATTGCAGACTTTTCCACTGTTGAAGAACTCAATTTTAAATGGTGGGATCATGACTACAATAGCTATATCACTCCAAACAAAGATTTGTTTTTCAATTGTATTGTATCCATCGAATATGGTAGAAGGTGAAATATATAAAAAATTTGAACAAAATTACAATTTTTTAATAATTTCAGTAACTTCATTTTCATCTAAAACTCCATCTGACATAGCTTGTTCATAAGTCCCCACCAGTTGTACGTATTTAGATATCAGCTCCTTCCTGTTCAAGATCTTTTTCCCCTTTTTGCTTTTTAGCCAGGTTCCCCCAGTAGTGAGCGCAGCTAAAATTGATCCAAATAATAAGTTGATGGACGCCATAACTTGCAGAGCTTGACCGTCTTTTAGACCTTCAATCTCTCCAAGTGCTAAAATTGTGGCTCCAAATAGAACTAAAACTCCTTGAAACCCATAGGTGAGAACAGATGCCACTTTATAAATGATTGATAAAGCTTTTATCGCTTTTTTCTCATTATTGATGATATTCCTTTTATCCTTTAAGGCTTCGTCTGTTAACTCTTTTATTGTATCCTCCACAGGGCCATCGGTTTCAGTCCTCCCCTCTACCACATCTCCATCATCATTATCGTCCATGGAGAGGTTGTTAAGTAGGCCCAGATATCAGAGGCTACTTGCAAGTCACTACCCAGAAATACCTGAAAGCCAATACAACTTAGTAAATCAAATATTGAGAGGAGCTTCAGGGTTGAGATTTAGAGACCCCCAAAGTAACAGGCTATTACACCCTGACGAGTTAAACGATTTTTTGAGGAGAAATGGGTATAACAACTTGAACGCTCTAACATTACCTAACCAGAACGGGAGAAGAAGGTTAATTAGAGATTTAGATCCTCGACTATTGTATGGCGGTAGAGGATATCCTTTATATACTCCAGCTCTTGGCAGATTGTACCGAAGATTCAGTTTGACTGAAAGGGAAATCGGGTATTTATCTCCTTTGTCAGGAATCGAAGCCATAGACAGGCAGTATCTGTCTCGAAACAGGGTGGGGGTGGAAGTTTACAGAAAGTTGGACGTGGAGTTGAATGCTGGTGGAGGGTTAAATAGAAGGCTGGCTGATCTACACGAATATTTGGAGAGGGTATTGAGTTCTGATGAAGGTGAACAGCAGGAGAGTCAACAACCCGATGAACAAGCGGGTGGGCAACCCGATCAACAAGCTGATCAACAAGCCGATCAACAAGCCGATCAACAAGCCGATCAACAAGCCGATCAACAAGACGATCAACAAGCCGATCAACAAGACTTTCAGGCTGCCCCTCAAGATCCGTCAGACCCCCAAGACGGGGAAACTTTAGACGAATGGTTGGCAAGAGTGAGACCTGAAGAACTGTCCACTTTGGCCGTGAACGCCAATCTTTCCGAAGATGAGATAATAGACTCAATCAAGACAGGAAATGGGATGTATTTGAACGAGATATTGTGGGCCTATTTGGACAATTTTTTGTATTTCTTGCAGCGACATTTTATAGACTACACTTTTACAGTGGAGGGGATAAGGACTCTGCACAATTTCAACATTAGAAGGAGCGGTCAGAGAGTTTCCAGAGAATACGATGGGCTGTATAAAAATCAAAGCTTGATTATTGTGATCGAAAATGGTACCGTAATAACCAGAAACGACTTGGTGGAGAGGATACGGAACAGTGACAGAGAAGCCGTCATAGAAGCTGGAACTTTATTTAATGTGGTGGTGAGATTTGTTCCAGATTTAGACGCTCAAGGGTTGAACGGGGGAAACTATAAGGAGTTGGACACTCCATCATTTTACTGTCCCCCATCTCCAAACTGTTATGACTCTGTAATGCGAAGGGTTTGTCTCGAATACGGGGTAGAATATGAGGGGTCCGACGACATTTTTCAAGACATCCATTATTACAACGGAAAATTTAGAGGTGTTGGAAAGTTCTTTAGTTTAAGAAAGCTTGGGGACAGACCTCCTTCCGGCCAGTGCATAGACTTGATCATGATAGAGAATGGGGCTTCCAAGCACGTGGTGTGGAAGAAAGATGTCACTTTGCCGGATAGTTCCATAGAGGATTTGTTGGAGTTGGTTTTTGAAGGTGAAAAATTTTGCGACCTGCACAAAGGGCGGGTTACCTTGGAGAAGGATAAGTGGTCTCCACCCCCTTGCCACGCTATGATGTTTTTTGATTTAGAAACATTCCAAGAGGCCACATCTGAAGGATTCCGACTGCACTGTTACGCTGCTGGATTTACTAAACCCATCTATTTGAACGAAGTTTCCGAGGTTGGAACTAAATTGGAGAGTTTTGTAAAGACTAACACTAAAGAAATGTGCGTTCTGTGCCATCAAGAAAAGAAGGATTTAGTGTGGAAGTGTGAGGGTTGTGGTAGATACGAACTTCCATATTTTAGAGATGTGGGGGAGCTGAGAGCCAAAAGGGCTAGATCTGTGTTGAATTCTAAATGTTATGCGGATTCTGGTTCTCACGTCTATTCCTGCAATGCTCACGGAAGGCCTAAAATCCCTCAACCCCAACTGAAAGCCGACTACATAGTACACAGCGACGTGGTGGACGACTGTTTTCAAAACTTGGTGGAAGACAAGTTTTTGTGCGAGTACGCTTTTTCAGACGAAGACAATTGCATTTTGTCCATGCTGAACGAGATGAAAGATTGTGTAAAGCGAGATTTATTGAGTGGGAAAAGTCATTTTTACAAGGCTTGTTTTAACGAGCAGTTCGGAGAGTTGGGTTTGGATTACGAAATCATGGTTTATGGGTACAACAACGCCAGATTTGACAACATTTACGTTTTGAAGTACTTGCCTCATTGGGGAGAGAATAAGTTCATGTTAGACCTGAAAAAGAACATCTACACCTCCAAAGGATTTTTGAAGATGGATCTGTATTCCAACATGGATTTCGACTCTCACTCTATCGGAGTGTTGGTGAATAAACTGTCCCCTTACAAGTGCGGGCTTTCGGAGAAGAGATTTGCTAAGTTGTCTAGTCAGGTGGAAGTTGTCCGAGTTAAATTCGTCTTTAAGGATAGCATAAGGCTTACAAATCCTGCAAGGCTGAGCGACACTTTAAAAGAGTGCAAAGTTCCACCTAAGTATAGGAAAGGCGATTTCGACCATCAACTTATAAAATCTTTCGAAGAAGTTTCTACCCATTTGGAGAAATCTAAGTCCTATTTAAAAAACGACGTTCTAGGGCTGTTCATATTTTATAGCTCGCAGCTGGTCTCTTTTAGGACGTCTCTAGAGTTGACGCACGGCCAAAAAACTAAAAAGATTTACATGAACGAGTATCTCACTCTCCCCAGCACGGCCTCGTCTTACGTGAATTCCAAAGCTAACGGTTTGGGGGTGGCTCAAACTGTCAAGTTAGAGCACGATTGTAGCAAGCTAAAAGAATTTATTCAATCTGCGATTACCGGAGGAAAGGTGGAAGTCTATAGAAATTGTGTAGAATACTGCCCCGATAAGTTCATAGAGATGGGGATGAATCCCCCAAGAGATGTTTATACTTTGATTGCCGGGATGCAACCTGTGGAGACTTTGTGTTATTTTGTAGGAGTCTGTTATCCTCCAACTTTGGAGAGGTTAGAGATGGTTAAGGATTTTTTTCTAAAAACCAAGTGCTGCTCTAATTGCGACTGCATAATCCCAGATTATTCCAGCAATCAATCCATGGAGTCTTACCTCATGTCTCAACCGCACAACAAGAACGTGGAATGGGAGGGTTTGATTGTGGAGTTGGAAGAAACTGTGGAACACAAACAAGCCACCAACATAGACGAATGTCTAGATTTCATATCTAACTCTAAACTGGCTGTAGACGCTTTCATCCTGGAATTGAAAGGTTTGGAAGAGCCTCCTCCTTGGAGTGTGGTGGAAGTGGACGCCAATTCTCTCTACCCTTCCATGTACCAACAGCCCGTACCCACCGGAGCTTGGAAGTTTGATCACATGAACACCACCAGGGAGGGTAGGTTTAAAACCACCATAGAGGAAAGGGGTTCTTCAGAAGCCAATTTTCAGAACGTGGATTTCCAGTTTTACAAAGGTGGGGAATTCACTCTGGAGATGTTCCATAAAACTTACGATTTTCAGAAAGTTTACGAACCCGATCTTGGAGATTTCCCCAGGTTTAATTATTGGGGAGTCTTTTTGTGTGACGTCACATACGCGGGTTCGGTGGAACAACCGTTCACTTCTTCTCTGCCCACCAAATTTTCGGGGAATATATGGTGGGACTTGAAACCTAAAAAGGGTATCAACATTACCAGCCACGATTTGTACATGGCTTTAAAACTAGGTTGGGTTGTAGACCAAATCCACTGGACCGTCATGATACCCACCTCTTTCATATTTCAAAACGTAATCAAGAAGACCTACGAAGTCAGGAAAGAACTGAAAAAGAATGGAGATCCTAGAGAGAAGAGTTACAAGCTTATTATGAATTCCTGCTATGGGCAGAGTAATATGAAAAACCAACCCACCTTTCAATTCATGAGAGATCATGACGTTCCAAGGGTTTTCCACGAAAGCTACTGCAAAAGGAGTTTAAAGTACGTGGGAGGAGGTTATGCTCGAGTGAAATGCAAAGATGAGAAAGAGTTTTTAAAGCCAAACCACATAGGGGTGTTCGTTCTTAGCTCTGCCAGGATGTACATGCATTGGGTGGCTTACAGCTTGGGTTTGTTTGACCAAAACGCTCAAGATTTGGATCACAAGATGTATTACACCGACACGGACAGCTATTACCTTTCTTATTCCGCGGTGCCCCTGATGAAGCGGAAAGGGTTGATAGGCGGCGACTTGGGCCAATTCAAGATAGACACCGGAAACGGGGTTAATTCTTTCCACATAGCCGGAACCTTCAACGTGAGGAAGCACTACTCTCTAATATATTTCGACGGGTCCACTTTAAAATTCAAGATAAAACAAAAAGGTTTATCTAACCCTTTAAAGATGAATTCTGCAATGAACATTTTCATGCAAAATGAAGAATTTGTGAAGAATGAGAGAGAAGGAAAGCAGTTGAGTTCTGAAGGGTTGATGACAGTTACAACTAAAAGAGTGGATGGAGAAGGAGTTTTATTTTATTGTCTGAACAAGAAGCAGAGGGTTGGAATCCCCAGAACTAAAGTTCATCTATACGACAAGTTTCTTCGCCTCCCGCTGACTCTTCAAGATGAGGACTGGGAGGAGGATACTGACATGGAGGAGGACTCTTAGCAGCCTTGAACACTATTTCATTTAATTTTTCAGCAGCATTTTCATTCAAACTTTTCAGAGTCACGTCCAGAGAGTCTGGACCCATATAAGATTCGCACATGTCGCACATTGGTCTCATTTTTAATTTTTCAGCCCCGTTGTCGCACAAATAACACTTGTTTTTTTTCTTTGAGGCGTTTTGTTCAACTTTATTTGATTTAGGGTTGGGGGGTATCCTCATTTTTTTTAGCTTCTTGTCGTAGGCACTTCCGTTTAAGCGTCTCCTGTTCACTTTTTTTACCAGCCCCCCTAGAGCTTTCATTTTAATAGCCGAATGGTTGAAGGATTTCCACAGCTTAGCATAGATGGCCGATCTTTGCTGGTGGAAATATTTTTCTAAGTCCTCCCCTTCCATTTGAGAGATTTCAGATTCAGTCTTCTTTTTACCTCCAGAAATCCCCTCCATTTCTTGAACATTCAAACCGTAATGGTCTAGGGCAATCCACTGGTTTTGAGGAGGTCTCAGAAGCGTGACCGTTTCCGTGGATTTGATTTTTGGACCGCCTATTCTTTCCATGACCTCTTTTCTGTCCATGGCGACTGCTTTGAAAGAGTCTCCCGAAGAGAGAAGCCCCTCTTCCGGAAAGGCCGCCATTATCTGATCTTGAAGCTCTTTAGCCATAAACGTTATGTCGTCTTTGCGGCCTTCGAAAGAAGAATATTCGGAGTTAGAGAACTCGCTAGCTTCGCTAACGTAGGATTCAGTGTCTGCCATAGCTAGTTTTTAAAAAACTAAAAATTTTACAACAAGTGAATACAGAGAGTGAGGGTGACTCAATATATAGTTTTCAAGCCGTGCTGTTGGCGCCAGGCGGAAGGGATCGAGGTTGTGATGCGGCAATTTGATTGGCCACAAAAGCGGGCAGTTCGCCCAATCCGATCGGGGAAAGATTTCCTCCGTAGCTCAAAGCTCCTTCCAAGCTCAGCCTGTAAGTAGATTGAAAAAGCGCCAAGACGATGAGCTTGACGTTGGCTGGTAAGGCGCTTTCTGGTTCCCAGGACACTTCCACTTGGGAGTACTGGTGATTTCCCACGTAGACGCTTACAGGTAGTTTGTCGAACCAAATGCAGGGCACCGGGGTGTTTTGCAGGTAAGCTTCTTGGGTCAAGTAGGCCGTGTCTCTCCTAGTGGTGGCGGAAGTAAACTGAACCCAATTTTCATAACTCGACTTAACTGTAGAAGAAGTGAATCCAGCTCTGAAATTAATGGTGTCGTCCGCGTTGGTTGTCAGATCGTAAGTTTGAGATCCCAAGGAAACTCTAAAATAGTCCCAATTAGTCACCGACACGTATCTGCCGTATCTTATTACTTTTCTATCTCCAACTGCTGGAACTGCGGGAGAGGAGGGGTCTAAAAAGGGGAGTATTGCCACGCCTCTTAAAACTGCGTTGCTTTGAAAAAATTTAGCGGTTTGAGCTCCGCTTTCTGAAGATATCAAGGTGTGAAGGACGTTGTAAGCCCTGGGGAGTCCACCCAATAAATTGTTTTGGGAAAACAATCTGACACTTAATTCAGAATTTCTGTCTATGACGTCGTATTCCACTCTTTGGGCGGTAATTTCAGGCTGTATCCTTATCCCGTTCGTAGGATTGGGAGTGGCCGGATTTTGCATGAAAGCCTTCTGCATGTTGTCTTCGGTTTCCCATGTCACGTTGATGGTCAGAACGCCTCGCCCTCCCCAAAAAGAGCCCGGCTTTAGCATCAGCCCGTCCTCCAGGGGTATCCTAATTTCGAAAGCGTCCGTGCCGGTGAGCCTGTTGACGGTCAATTTGGACCTGACGTCGCTAGCAGAAAAAAGGTGAGATTCTATGGGCAAAAATTCTACCACAGGAGCTCCAGTTTGAGTGGAATTGATCAGCCTGTCTAAGCATTTTCTCAAAGCCAGCTGAATGGTAGTCCCGGTGAAACGTTTCAAAGATCTACCCCCTATCAAAACTTCTATTTCTCTCAGCATCGCCCAAACGTTGTACAAACATATCAGAGAAGTTTGGTTAGCTGTGGCCTCTCCGTTTAAATCGCTTCCGTAAATGGATATCGCGTTGGTGGCAGCTCTAGCCAACCTGAAGTCGTTGGCCGTGTTGCAGTTTCTCCTGACGGTACTTCCAGAGGTATATCTGGGTTGAATTGTTAGAACTAGCTCCAAACTGCCCAAATCCAAGTTTCCAGCTCCAGACAGTAAAACCCAACTCTGAGTGCTCCCATAAGCGAAAACGCTTCTGGGACCTAACCTTTTTTTGGTTTTTCTGACCCTAGACATGATGGTGGATTCTGTCCCGACATCGACCCCTGCTCTGGACAGCTCATTCAGTTCGCTTATGACCGCGGCCACTTGCGTGGTAGCTCTGGCGGTGGCCATGACTATAAAAGTGAATGGCCCCACATTTTTATTAACCCCCTTTTATAGCAAGCCAGCTAACTGAAAGGAATTAACGCGATGGCGCGTCAAACCAGAAGCGGGGCCATTTATAACCCCTTCTTTGGCCCCGAAGTTGAAAGCGTTACAGCGGCCAATTTCAGCGAAGCCGCGGTTCAAGAAGGAGCCCTCATGGCTCAATCTACTGGGTTGAGAAGTGGCAGATTGAATGAGGCAGACTCGGTTTCTAGAGAAAACGTCTTTGAAAGTGGGACCACTTTTGGAGAGAAAGGTGATGGCGGCATAAGAATCCCTGACGGGATGTTCGATTCCACGGCAGATACCACGGCAGATTTGGACGGGATGTTCAATTCCACGGCAGATTTGGACGCCATATTTTCAAATCACGATCAGAGCGCCTCAGTTTCTAGAGCTACCAGCGTTGATTCAGGATTAAGAGATACTGGAGCTGGAGATTTACTAACGCAAGGTGATGTCACTGCTGGACCTCTCAGGCTTGGGAGGTCCAACTCTCTCACTGGATTGAACTCGGCCGTTCCATCCCACGTGATGAGAGGAAGGGCTTTTGACACGGGTTCTGTCGCGGATGGGGAGCTGGACGGAAATTTTCAAAGTTTCATTGAAACTACCAGAGCCAATATGGCCATACCAGATTCTAACACTGTGGTGGCAAACCCCCAGACTGCAGATTCCGTAATCCCTCCGAGCTCTGAAGATGCCCCAAATTTGATTCAAAGCTCTTCCGAGGTGGGAAACAACAACTTAGGCGCATCTCCAGGATCCATATCAGCTCCCATTAACCTACCTTCTTCGGCTTCTACACCTACGGGGAACTCGTTGGTGGAAGGTCGGACGGGTGGCATTCTTGGAAGAATGGCTGACGCTTTTTTTGGAGCTATGACTAATGGCCCACGCCGTGGTCCACGACCTCCAGCAACGCCCTTGGCTCTACCTTCTACAGGGTTGGGGGAATCCCCCATAACTCCAGCCGATGCTCCCACCCCACCGGGATCGTCTGAAACGCCTCAAATCACCCCGGCTGGGAGAAGTAGAAGCCCTATAAGAACTCCAAGCGCGCCTAGGCCTAACAGGACCAGAAGCGTATTTGGAAGGACGAGAAATTCTGCTCCAAATTTTAGCAGCACCTTGGAAGAAAGCACTACTGCAGGAACTAGACCTTTTTCGGACTCCACGGTGGACACGTTAAACTTCAATCCTAGAGCTAGCAGCACCAGAAACTCGTCAAGATTAAACAGATCCTCCTTAAGAGATTCATCTTTAAATCAAAGTTTAGAAGAAGGAGGGTCTGGAGGAGGGGGTTTGTTGGCCACCCTCCTTCTGTTCCAAGCTTTCGGACAATCTTCAAACAACGTGAGCGCAAACACGCAACCCATCAATCCTCCCACAGCTCAACCAGTTAACATATTAAACGCACAACACACAAATGTATTGCCCCCCTTTAGATTATAATCATGTTTTTTTTAAAATGTCATGTCGCGGAGTGGGGTCTTTCCCTCCCTTGAAATAGGGCCGCTTCTGTGATGGGATCTCTGCTGAGCAGAGCGGCGTTTTCTTTGGTTCTGGACACTCCATCTCCTCCTATGAAAGTTGGAGCTTCTCTCTTTTGATTGATCAAAGCTCTGGTTGGATCTCCGGAAACTACAAAAGATCCTCCCTCGTTCAAAGTAACTGAGGTGCCTTCTCCTCTTTCCCCGCTCGTTTTAAAATTGGTGTAAGGCAATTCTTTCAAACCCGCCGCTCTTCTTAGATTGTTGGCGGTGTGGTTGCTCAGAGGGTTGTAGCCCACTCTAGTCGTAGCTGCGGCGGAAAGAGCGTATTCTTTGTTGGCCCGCTGGACTTGAGCTGAAGCCAGCTGTTGCTGACTCACGCTAACGTCGTGGGAGATAGAGCCTCCGGCTTGTCTGTGGTCCACTTGCGCGTTTGCGACGTAAGCGCTGCCGCTCTGCACCCCATTTATGTGGACGTTGGAAGAATCGGTCCCCAATAAATTGTCTGTGATTTTGTCCTGCCTGTCTTGCTCCCTGTTGAGCAAGTTGAAAGTCCCTTGATCTCTAGATTCTTGAGCTTGCAAGGCATGAGTAAATTCGCTTCCTCTTTCGTCCAACTCTCGCCCTCTGAAACCGATTTCCTGATCGAATTCGCTCCTCCTTTCTGCTATCCCAGCGTCAAACCTCCTGTCTTGCGAGTCGATGTTCCTGTTAAACTCGCTGCTCCTCTCGTCCAATCCGCGATCGAACTGATTATCTCTAGACTGGATGGACCTGTTGAACGGTATGATTTACTGAATATGAATATATCCCACAGTATTTGAGGTCTCCGCCCAATATTTTAGGGACTGGTTTTAAAGGCGCTATCAGGGTTGTGTGGGTGGGATATATATCCCTTTTCAACAGAATCTCCCTTCTAGAATTTCTCAAGTTATTGTGAATCTATCGTATTCCGCCCATATTTGAAGATAGTAATAAGAAAAAGTTCTGAGGGGGCGACTGTAGGAGGTTTTTATCCTCTCCCCATAAGTTATTACAGAGAATGCAGGATCTGTAAAATCTTCTGAAACTGTGGTGTTAAGAGTCCCACTGTTAACATTACGATCCAAATTTTCTGTTTGAGTTCTGTTTTTGGGTATTCTAACCCCGTAAAATGGGGTGATAGTCCATCTTTGATTTGTCACGTTTGAATTGACGTTGGGGTGAGTTACGTTATAGAATTGGGTTCTTTGGTCATAGCCGTACACTATATTGTCTATCACAGATCGAAAGAAAGCATGGCGTTTATCCCCAATCCTGTAGTCCTGTGGCTCCCCATTTGACCTATTTGGCAAGACCATTTGACCATTCCTTCAGAAGGGACATTTGTAAAAAATCTAGACTCTCCTCCTCCGCTCAAAACTCCAGAAGATCTTGAGTAAGAATGGACGTACAAGAGGCCTTCTGATATCCCAATGGAAGGCTCTTCACCGTCCATCCCCACGAAATTTAAAATTGGAGTGTCTCTCAGATCGGTCATGTAAAACTGGAAAGTCCACCCGTACTGTTTACCGTTCACTTGCTTTCTAAGGCTTACTACAGTATTTTGATCGCTTTCGTATCTTTCAGGAGAAAAAGGAGGAGCTTGTATTAATAAGAATGTGTTGTCCGAGTAAAAAGTGCTGATGGGGACCCCGTACCGCCCTCGACTATCGAAAGTGGGGTGTAAGATGAAAGTTTCGTAAGGGAAATGATAATAAGAAGTCTTGTTGATTAAGGGGTATAAACTTATGTCTCCTGATATTGCGGTGGTGTAGTAAGGTTCTGCTCTACTTTGAATTATAATTTCATTTCTGTATATCGAAGGCATGTCCCTGACAAATTCGTTGTGTTGAAAAGCGCTTATTCTGTCCAGCACGCCCTCTTCGCAGGGAAAAACCCAAAACATCACATTCTCTGTAGTAAGGAGTGGAGCCGTCTGGAACTACTAATATTCTAACGTTCACCCATCTAAAACCGTAGGACGTGGGCAAGGACACACCCTGTCTCATTGTGGGAGTGGAATTGAAATGGGTGGTGTCCGTGTAATACAAAGAATTCAAATCTAAATTTGAAGCTCCTAGATGGAACCTCACTCTAAGATCGGGCAATATATCCAAATAGACTGCCCCAGAATCTAAAACGATATTGCCCGCGATTGAACATGTTCCAACGTTTTCGCATTCGTAAGACAATTTGCATTTAGTCCTAGATCCGGTAAAAAATGTAGAAGAAAACCAAGTGCTTTCAGTTTGAGGGTCGTAAAGCAATTCGCTTTGCCTCGAACTATACAATGTGAAGCTCCTTCTTGCGAGATCGCTAGAATAAACGTAATTTGCAGTACCCACTATAGAACCGGTGGTAGACACTAACCCTTCGCTAGTGACCTGATCCCAAGACGCGTAGTAGTCGTCTGGGGTTTCGTCTCCTCCGTCTCCGGTGGACCCTACGGGGACAGAAATGTCTATTGGAGTGTGACCCTCCCCAGTATATACTGGCCCGTACACATCATCTTGAGACTTGCAAATGGCTATAAATAAGGGGAGTAGGAATAGCTCCATGATCTCCGGCACTAAATCTATTTAAGATTTTATCAGGCTTTTATAATGGCCGCGGTGCCGTCGTCTGGAGAAGGAGTATTTGTAAACGCTTCCACTAGAGAAAGAGTTTCTAGAAGGTACGGAGCTTCCAGAAGGAGAAGAGCTCCCGCTAGGAGGTCTAGAAGGGCTCCGGTCAGAAGGGCTAGACCTTCCAGAGTGTCGAGAAGACACAGAAGGCGCAGGAGATAGAACTTTTTTGGTTATATTTTTATATAAATTAAGTAGACAATTTTTTATGAAATTAGAAGACATGTCCGGGAGGGTGAGAGCGGCGATAGATGAAGGCCTTAGGCTTTTCCCTTTCAGCACCAGATCCGAAAGAAGGGGTGCTAGAAGGAGGGGTCGAAGAAGAGCTAGAGATTTTTTGAGAACGAGCGTTCCAGAAACCCCTCCTAGGAGAAGGGGTCGTCGCCGCAGGCCGAGGCCGACCAGAGAGAGAAGAGAGCACAGGGAAAGAGTGAGAAATTCTAGACGCCGCAGAAGAAACGCTAGAAGGATGGAAAGAGACATAGACGTGGGCGAAGCTCTAAGAAGAGCTGAAATTGCGGAAAACAGGAGAGGTAGAAACAGGAGGAGAGCTGCCTCGGACGAAAGAAGGGCTGCCAGAGAAGCTGCCAGAGCTGCCAGAGAAGCTGAAAGAGTGGCTAGAATGGAGAGAATCCTAGAAAACAGAGCCAGAAGAGCTAGAGCTCTAATTGAGAGAAGACCCAGAAATCTGCCCACTCACGAAAGAATCAACAACAGGAGGAGAACTGCGGAATCCAGAAGAATTCTGGCTAACAGAAGCGCCATTTTCTAATCTGTTCAACGCAGTTGAACAATGTGTCACTCCTGTCTAACGATGTGTCCCGATTTGTCAAACATTTCAGTAAATATTTTTAAGGTAACCCAAATTGGCAGTTTTAAAAAAGAAAAAGGGGTCTTTTGCATCGGCGGTAAATTTTTTGTGGGCTTATCCCGAATGGTATGCAATTCCACACCCCACCCAACGCCCACTTTCAACAATTAATGGAATTTGTTGCACAATATTGTCAAACACAGAGGTTTATTCCTCAATCACATCAAGAACATCGCTTCTATTCAACATGTACCAAACATTAGATGAACATATGGGGCAAGGGTTGTTGTACAAAAATAATTTGTCATTTTTATACATTACATAATTAGTATTCTTTCTCTCCCTTCTGGCCTTCAGGGCTTCTACAATTCCAGCCACTCGATAATCGGCAGTTGAACCTTTTTTTCCATCCAAAAATCTGTATCCTTTAATCAAGTTACCGCGCTGGTCCATTTCTTTAACCGTCAAAGACTGAGTAGACCCCCAAAGATTCATTTTGAAACTAATTCTATGTCCTCTATCCAGTATCATCCTTAAAATCATGTGTATCACGTTCAGTTGACCTACAACCTTGTGACCTACAAAATAACAAATTTAAAGTGAAAAGGTGATATG
>WLWD01003196.1_pt1 | contig 41220 bp, 40 predicted proteins | sample 6712731 | NCBI WGS metagenome assembly WLWD01 (sample SAMN12718690, study PRJNA576275) | sponge metagenome | isolation source: marine sponge | host: Mycale hentscheli | place: New Zealand: South Island, Marlborough, Capsize Point | collected 2014-11-01
ACTGCCTCCTCTCACTGGGAGCCACTGCCTCCTCTCACTGGGAGCCACTGCCTCCTCTCACTGGGAGCCACTGCCTCCTCTCACTGGGAGCCACTGCCTCCTCTCACAGGGAGCCACTGCCTCCTCTCACCGGGAGCCATTGCCTCCTATGGAGGCTGGATACTGTCTAACTATACTACAATAAGAATATCAGATATCAAAACGTAGCTAGTCGCATGTGAGCAATCTGATTGGTCCATTACGTGAGTCTATTCAAGTAGATTCATGCTCTGCGGCATTTAGAAATCAAGTAAATTGGACGGTTGTTGATACGTCCTAGGCTTTACTGTCATGCATCCTATCACACCCAACCCACCCACACGCCCCTTCCCACTCCACCCACGCATTCCAAACCCACTCCACTCACACATTCCTACCCACTCCGCCCACACATTCCTACCCACTCCGCCCACACATTCCTACCCACTTGAAACCCACACATTTCTACCCACTCTGCCCACACATTCCTACCCACTCCGCCCACACATTCTTACCCACTTGAAACCCACACATTCCTACCCACTCCACCCACAACCACTTAGTTTCCTGTCCTCCACTCACACTATAAACTTGTGACCCCTCCTCGTTGAAGGTGAGAGCATTGCTGACGAGCAGTTCCATGGCTTTGCCAAGGTCATCAAACTCAGGGAACTCTCCACTTCTGATGCGGCCGAGGATCTCGCGCAGATCTATCGGTTCTTTAATAACGACATAATACTCAGGGTAGTGCTTAGCTGACGGTAGTCGCATGAACAGCTCTGACAAGACACGCCCCTCCTCATCTTGTTTACGTGCCACACTGTTGTACACGGCCAGCAGCTGCTTCTTCAGAACTGGACGTCTTTTTGTCTTGAGCAGTTTGACTAGAGGATTTTCTCTCTGTTTAGTCCCCGGCGCTAGCACCTTCATCACCATGGTCACTGCCTGACTCCTCCCCTTTATCCTCGTCGCTGTATCGCTCCTCATCACTACTACCACTAACCAACAAATCAAGACTATCACAAACTGCTATGAGTAATTCAATCAGGTAAAAGTCACTAGTCATTATACATTACTACTACTACTACTACTACTACTATTACATAAGCCTCCACTTCCCCCCAACCCACCCCTTTAGCTTGACCATAAAAGTCCATGTGACAGGGCTACGTACAGAAAACGAATCAAGGAGGGGCAAACACAATTTTGTTAGATTTTAGGAGGGGCAATAAGAGAGTAAAATAGTAGTATTAGAGAGAGAGTCTCTTAAGAATTTCTAGGGGGTGAGGTGAAGGCACTAGGAGGGGAGGTAAATGCCGCCTTTAAAAACAGTCCCGAGTAGATTATAGTGGGAATTAGGATGAAGAAAGCAATCTCCCACTAATAGTAAATAGAAAGTAACATCATTAACCACTTTTACTCACCTGGACCCTTCTTCATAGTCCTCTTCTTCCTCCATATCTGACACTGAACTCATACTAGCTGATCTCTCCTCATTCTTCTCTCGTCCTTTCATGCTAATCTTCAGTTTGGGCGTCTTCTTGTCTTCCTCGGCACCCTCTAGCCCCTCCCCCTGCTCAGGGGAGGTCACAGACGAGGTTGAAATGGCAACTGTGCGATACTTGCGCTCCAGTTCGTTGCAACGATGGACTTGACAAACTTGCGAAGGACGCTAGCTTTTTTGTAGATGTCTGATGCAGGCTGGTTGAAGTAGTGGGCGTTTTTTATCAGTACTATCATATCGTCTTGAATCATACGCAAGTTGGTATACTTCCCCGCCTGAATAACAACAAAAACAACAGCAACAACAACCAAATACTAAACAGGAATTTTTTTTAGGTCTTTGTAGGTTATGCCTCCCCTGAAAATAATTATGGCCTTCATGGTGGTATTGATCACATACTTTTCATCAATAAAATGGAAATCAGAAATCCCTCTGTAATTTTGATTTGACCCCTCTCCAGTTTGATTCCAGAAATATCCTGCTGTATATAACATACAGTAACTGACAAACACTCAAATGAAAACATCTTAGTGCAAACATCTCACTGACGGAAAACTTCACATCCATGAAAACCTGTGGTGATTGCATCTTTGAAGGCACTGTTACTATATAGCAAAAATAAGCTATAGATAGCAGGCCGAAGTGAAACCTGCGTGACTGCCAGATCCTTCTATTTATTTTTTAACTACCACCCACACACCTCACCTCAGTGTTCCTTTGAATGATGAGGAGGTCAATGGGTTGAGTGATAACTCGATAATACTCGGGATACTCCTCACGTGACGGTAGTTGATGGAACGGTTCAGCAACTAAGTCACCGGAGTGGTCGTGGAAGTTGAACACGGCAGCCATGAACTTCTTGACGGGATCGTCCGATGCAAGATACTCCTGGACCCAGGCCTCGGGATCTGGGATCTTCGCCGCAGAACTCTTGCTGGCAGAGCTAGTGGGTGTAGACCCCTTACGGATGGAACTTTTAGAGGCCGAACTTTTAGGGGTAGAACCTCTAGAGGCAGAAGCCTTAGGGATGGTAATTTTGGGGACGGAAACCTCGGCCTCTTCTTGACTCCCTCTGATTTCTCCTGTGGTGATCTCGGACTTGCTATCAGCCTTGATGGACGCCAGATTAATCTTCAGAGTGGGGACTTTAGGTCCAGACCCACTGCTGGGTGCAGTGGAGGAATGGAGAGTGGGCGTGGCACTGTCCGCGCCAGAATGCCTCCGGGAAGAGAGGGACAGACGAGACGTCGGGATGCGCAAGGTCAACTCTGTGGGTGACTGAAGAGACTCTGAAGAATCTGACTCACTTTCGTGGCTGGAGCTGGCAAAGCCGTAATCAAGCAACACTTGAGAACATGACTTCTCCAGAGCTGCAGCTTGCTGGTACTCCGTGGAGCCGGGATGGAAGAATTGCCGAGTGTTGTCTAGAATGAGTTGGATGTCTTCCAGATAGGAAGTCACAGTTTTATACTCCTCCATCTTTATCTTGCGCTATGGGGAGGGAAGAGAACGTTAGCATGTGTGTGTGTTGGATGTGTGTGTGTATGTGTGTGTGTTGGATGTGTGTGTGTATGTGTGTGTGTGTGCGCATCCTGATAATTACACTGTGTTCAAGAGTCCCAACAGAGGCTAACATTTCTGGCCATTAGTTCATGGGTCTATTGAAGGGTCTGACATTAAAACTCAAACAAAGCAGTTGTGGTCAACAGGGAGTCAAGGATTTTTCTCAGGGATGGGGGCATTATGTGGAGTCACTGGTCCTGTCTCACAGGCTGGTCTGGACTGGGAGTAGTCACGAATCATTCTCTGAACATTACTCACATCGAACATTTATTTAGTTACTGCGCATGTCAAGTATTCTGTGTTTTGTTCATGTGTATGCGTTATTGTAGTTACCCGTTGTTGTTATCATTACCTTTTAGTTGTTTCAGTTGTTCATTGTAAACAAACTACTTTTCACAGCTCTAACCTAATACACTTGATTGCTCACCAGGGATTTAGTTAGGACATAGTTATTCCCATCATTACCACCTCAGTCGAATAGTTTAGGTAGTCTTCAAACCCACCCCAGCATGGTTGGCTCTACCAGTCACAATAACCCGTTTAGCCACGTGAAAACAGCACAAAGTCACGACTATGAAACATTATAGCCAGATAAAAAAAACCCCGCTTAAACTAACTATGAATTGCTATTGAAAGACCAGAACTAGATAGTCATTATTTTGAAGAAGTGTTGGAGATTTTTAAAGAAACTAGCAGTAGAGGATTTCATGAAAATTCAGCTTTCAGCTCAGCTTTTTTTAAGCTTTTTTTTTTTCCAAAAAAAAAAAATTCTGTCAGGGTAAAAATTTTTGTCACTACTAACATGCTGATTGTGTGTGTGGTTATAACTTTCACATTACTGAATAACTTAATTAAACACAAGAATATAGTGCAATAAGTCAATCAAGACAACAAGCTAAGCACCGGAATTTTCATGAAATCCATGGGTCTTTCAATCACTTCTAAATAAGTAGGATACAACCTTCTGCTGGGAGCACAGCAGGCAAGAAGAAGTCAACAACACTGCCATGTTCAAGTTCCTTCTGCTTCTTCATAGCATTGAAGAGAATAGTGCAAAGATGTACCTACCATTAATTGTCCACTAACTTTCTAATTAGTGATCACCACCTTTGTGTGAAGCTATTTAACATACTTGGGAGTCCAATACTTGTGGAACTTTCCATAGTAATTTTTCGGCCGTGAAGTTTTCTTCGAATTCTCCCACACTTCCATCACTCCGGAGTCTCTTTCGGCTCATTCTTCTACAGCTACATGTAACTACCAACTTTTAAATTACGCGGGTACTTAGCTGACTTCGTGATGCGCATTATGTAGAAGAAAAGAACACGATAATGGTCGCGGGTACACTTTTTGTTATGTTGGCTACTCTCTGAAGTTATTTAGCTGCTGTAGTAGCACAAATCCTTTGCGAAACTCGGGCTAGCCAATAACGAATATTACCCAGTCTAGCTTAGCTCAAGCAACATTAGCGGCCAGCAAACAGTTGACTGTTGACTAGCATGGAATGAGAGGATTAGGGAAAACATGAAGATGAGAGAAATAGCCTAGTATGAAATATTAAGAGATAAATTTGTAGCCCAGATACAAAGCAGTGGTCTCTATCTTGTGCTTCTTTAGTTTAGCTGCTAGACTGGGTCCCTGTGCTTAACCATTCCTCATGTGAAGTGAATTTCAAATTTACTAACTTCTATGTTTTAGCTCTGGTTTTTAGAATTCAATTTTTGTACTCAATTTTTTTTAATTCAAATCAGAAGTGTCACTGGTTAGTTTTAGTTGAAATAATGTTAGTTTTTATTTGTCAGCTTTATGACTTTCAGTTTTAATTATTATTAACTTTGGGTACACATCTCTTATTTTCTGCTTGACCTCAGTTTCTTTTGCCATTATAGGCGGGGGGTGTGTGACTATTCAGGCAGGTATGCTTACTTGGCCTCTTGTATCTTCCTGACACCTTACCCGTTCTTCTTGGTGGCGTCCAGAGAGGTTGCCCTCGTCCTTCCTCTCATTATTTTGCTGCTCCGCTGAGGCCTAGCCCTACCTTTGGGATTTTTCTTTTTGCCCTGTCCGCAAAAAGCCTCCCCTAAACCCTACTAACTTGATCCACCCCCTTTTGCCTATGTCACACTGGGACACCTGCCTCCTTAAATGTATCTACGTTGGTCCCGTGGAGTTGAGCAGCTATTCTAACCTCGCTTTACCCTTCCCGCCTACTATTCCTTAATTAGGTGTGGGTGGGTGGGATTATTTCTTGTGCCCGTCTCTGTCTCTCTTGCTCGGTGTCTGACCATGCATGCGGACTGATTTTTTGTGCCACGTTATCGCGCACGTGACCCCTCCTAGAGTTGCCATGCGCATACTAACTGCGTTGGTCTGTCCTCCCTGATACTGACCCTTTACCCAGCTACCTTGCGGTGCTTGTCTCCCAGGTTAACTTATATTAACTCTACGCGTTAATATACATTTAACTTTGGGTACACATCTCTTATTTTCTGCTTGACCTCAGTTTCTTTTGCCATTATAGGCGGGGGGTGTGTGACTATTCAGGCAGGTATGCTTACTTGGCCTCTTGTATCTTCCTGACACCTTACCCGTTCTTCTTGGTGGCGTCCAGAGAGGTTGCCCTCGTCCTTCCTCTCATTATTTTGCTGCTCCGCTGAGGCCTAGCCCTACCTTTGGGATTTTTCTTTTTGCCCTGTCCGCAAAAAGCCTCCCACATTCCCCCCAAATGTAGGGCTACACATCCCTCCTTTTCTTACTTGTATATCCCTATCAAACAATTAATATTATCTCCCATGTCTACCAATACATCATCCTCAACCCCTATCTGCCCCCCCCCCCTTTATTATTATTATTATTTTTGAAACATAATAGCATTAAAAGACACCCATTCATATTACAGTATGCGTTCAGTCTCTGTGGGCAGGTCCTCCAGCACTCTGCTATTCTCCACTACCTTTCCTTTTCCGCGCTATCATCTGTTTGGGAATACCAACTAATGCCTCTCGTCTGGGCTGCACATAACTTTTGTACGCATCACTCCTCCACCGCCCGAGCTGCTGGATGACTGCGTCACCGACTCCTGCCTCTGCTGCCATTGTTGCTGCTCCTATCCGGAAGCTATGTCCAGAATATCCCTCACTGCACACCCCCTTTTTAACGAGTGCTGCCTTTAATTCCGCTACAAAACCAGCCTGAGTGAGTGGTTTTCCCGATACATACTGGAACAATGGTCCCTGCCTCCTGCCTATGGCCACCATGAAGCCAATAACTGCTGCCACAGGACATAGCTTGTCACCCGTGCGGCCTACCACTAATGTGCATCCCTGCCTGAGCTGATCTGTCTTTGACGCTTTCAACTGCACCTTTATCACTGTGGGGTTAGTCATACTGTCTACGGCTACATCCTGCCATGTTAAGTGCACCTCTGGGTTGAACGACCTAGTCGAAGGCACCGTCAGTTCCCCCGATCGCATGAAACCAAAGAATGCTAGCGTAGCTGCTGCCCACAGCATCTTTGCATCTGTACCACCTGGCGTCACACTCCAGCTGGTTCTCAACACTTCTAGCACTTCAGTTGTCATTGGTTTCCTCTGCCTCTGCCTCTTCCCCTGTTCTGCTCTCAACCGCTGCACTCCCCGTATGACCTGTCCCAGCTTCGCCATTCCACCTAGGTCTGGGTCGCCCAAGCCAGCCTCTACTTGAAGTTGTCGTACTGCCGCCAGGTATACCTTTATGCTACTATGCCTCAGCCCCTCCCCTGCCAGGAATGCTACAAACTGACAGAGCACCTTTTCTGACACAGGGAGGGGCGTCCAGCGGTATTTCCCACAAAATCCTATGTACCTTCCCCTAGCCACCCCATATGAACGTTTCGTTGATGGCGCTATTCCTTTCTGGAACAGTTTATCCACCACTTCCTCCAATCTGGATCTCTGCCTGCTTGCCTCTCCCTGATTACCACTTGAAGAATTTCTTCTCTCACTACTTCTGCTTTCTGCAACATCTGTGGGCACAATTGAAATGCAATATCCATCTTGTTTCTCGATATTGCATCCGCCACTTCATTGTCAACTCCCCTTACGTGTTCCGCCCTTACATGAATGGCCCATTTAGCCTCTAAGAATGCCAGGCACCTTCTAAGATGCATAGCCTCTGCCTCTTTACTGGATCCGGAATTGACAATGGCTACTACTGCCATGTTGTCACATCTTGCTATAACCAGCTTTCCTTGCCAGAGTTTTCCCCAAGTGGCCACTGATAACACAATTGGGAGGAGTTCTTTTGCCGTGATCCCATAACTGGCTGATTCACCCAGACCTTGCCATGGCAGCTGGATCCATTTTGTCTCCCACCATGCGCCACATCCCCAGCTCCCTGACGCATCAGAAGTCAGGACTACCTCTGCGTTCGCTCTGCCCACATGCCACATCATAGCTGTGCCATTCCAGTCCTGCCCGAACTGGTACCACCATTCAACATCTGCTCTAGCTTCCCTGCTAAGCCTCACGAATCTATCTATGTGCTGTACCCCTGCCGTCACATCAATAAGACGACGCAGGAAGGACCTCCCTGCTCGTATGGCCTTACAGGCATGACTCAAGATGCCTATGACTGAGAGCAATTGTCTCTTCCTGCATGCTTTCATCCCTCGTACGTCACCCAGAGTACTTCTCAGTTTCTCTAGTTTTTCTTGCGGGAGGCGGATCTCTAGCTTTTGTGAATCTAACTCCATTCCCAGGAATGTTAATGTTGTGGTAGGGCCCTCATCTTTTTCGGGCTCTGTTGGCATGCCTACCTCCTGGCACACCTGCTTCAACAGCTTGAAGTTCTGGCTGCATTCATCCCTTCCTTCCCTTCCAACAGTAATAAAATCATCTATGTAGTGCCTCATCCACGTCGCTCCTCTATTACACATCGCCCACTGGAGGAGGTCTGCTGCGACCGTGAACAGGAGGGGCGCCGAGCGCAGCCCGAACGGCAGGCATCCATCCACCAACAATTGGCCTTTCCACTGCATCCCCAGGAGGCCCCTGTCCTCCGGGTGAACTGGGATGTTCCTGTAGGCCTGCTTTATGTCTGCTTTTGCCATCAATGCTCCCATGCCCAGCTCCAACACTCTCCTCATGACCTCGTCTACTGACGTATATGACAAAGATGACAGCTCGGCACTTATCCCGTCATTCACGCTGCCTCCTCTTGGCGAAGATAAGTCTACTATCAGGCGCCAGCGCCCGACCTTGCCCTTCTTCGGGATCACCCCAAATGGACTACAGTGGACCCCCAAAGCTTGAGCTTGCTCGGACTTTCCCACCGCAAAGACTCTGCCCCCCTCCTGCTCCTTATCTAGGTACTCTTGCACCACTTCTGGGTGCTGTTTCACTGAGGACAGGTTCTGCCTTGACTGCCTCAAGCTTCCAGGGTCGTGCTGGAATCCGATGCGGAAACCGTGCCTTATGCCTCTCACCATCCACTCTGCCAGCCGTCTATCTGGGTGGCCCGCTAGCACCTCCTGCCACGCTGATGCTTGGAGAGGGGTGTGTATTGCCTGCGCTTCTGCAGGCAGCTTGCACTGAACCGTACTTGACCTCCTCTCCAGCTCTTGTGCCTGCCAGCCCGTGCCATTCCCTGCAGACCATGTAATGATTTCACTCCCTCCCCTTACTCTATGCCCCCTATCCCCTTTTTGCAGTCCTTATTGATTATTACGCGCCAAATTACCCCCCTCTAATAACTAATATCCCCCCTGTCTTGTATTACTTGTTTAATATCAATACATATGACTACATCTGCATGTAACTATCCATGACAATGTGCCATCAATTGCTAATGTTCGTGATTATGACATTCTGATAGTTATACTTTTGGGGCTGCCTGGCACTGCGATACTGGGTGTGCCCCCCTGCACCTGTTGCACACGTGCAAGTACCGGCACCTAGCGCCAAACTTGCAATCCCCCCGGTAGCGGTTATATTTCCCGCATACTGGGGTCCCAGCATCGGCTCTCTCCTGCTCCAGCTCCGCATGTTCCCTGGGCCTTTTTCTGGACCCTGCCTGGCTCCCTTTCGCCGGCTCTTTTGCAGCTGCCACTGGGAGGGCCTGCGCCGTGAAGCATTCTGTATACAGGCCCGCATCCAGTGTTGCCCACTTCCGATGCTCATCTCCCGCCACCATCTGTCGGAATCGCCTGTCATATTCCTCGCAGGCCGGCCAGGCAAATTTCTGGGCCGCCCTAACAATGGCATCCATATAACCGAGGAAGTCAACCAGTTTCTCAGAGTCCGTGGTAGCCACAGCGCCAATGTAGAGCACAAAGCACCTTGTCCAGGTCATCACATCCGGAATCCTCCTCCTTGTCCTCCTGTAGTCTGCCGCCTGTACAATGAGTAGCTGCTCGCTAGACATTGTGCTCACCGAGGTACCCTCTGGCAAGGCTGGAGGCAGTTCTGCAAAATCTATATACTCCCCTCTCCTGATTTTCCGGGCCAACACCGCTGGTATAGCCGATAGACCTGCCCCCAGCTTGACTGGGCCTGCCTTCCTCGGCACTGCCTCCGCTTTTCCTGCCGACCCCCCAGCCTGTGCCAGTCTGTCTGCTGCCTCTTGCAGGACACTTATCCCCGTGTCGTCACCTGCCGGCTCCTCCCTTATGCCAAGCCCTACCAGGCTTGCTGCCGTTAGTGGGGCCCCTGCATATTATCAAAATGGAACATCGTGTCAGCCTTGCTTGATACCCTCCGCTCCTCTCTTAACTATACTGTCCTCGCTTATCATGTCACTATCCTGAGTGCTACTCCCTCTTACTATTCATATTACACTTATTGCCATCGTTATCTGTTTATTGTGCCTCGATATACTATATAGGCCTGACCCCCTCAGGAGACCCCCCTTGCTAACCCCATTCTGCCGATGTCAATGGACGGCACTGCACACTATAGTCGGCTATAAGTACCCACTGTCAGTGTCAGCCATCAGCGCACTCAGCTAGTGTCAGCAATCAGCACACTCCGCTAGTGTCAGCCATCAGCCCACTCACAAGAGTCAGCAATCCGCACACTCAGCTAGTGTCAGCCATCAGCACACTCAGCTAGTGTCAGCAATCCGCACACTCCGCTGGTGTCAGCAATCCGCACCCTCAGCCCGTGTCAGCAGTCGGCACACTCAGCTAGTGTCAGCAATCGGCACACTCCGCTAGTGACAGCCATCAGCACCCTCAGCTAGTGTCAGCAATCCGCACACTCCGCTAGTGTCGGCAATCAGCACCCACAGCTAGTGTCAGCAGTCGGCACACTAAGCTAGTGTCAGCAGTCGGCACACTCAACTAGTGTCAGCAATCAGCACACACAGCTAGTGTCAGCCATCAGCACACTCAGCTAGTGTCAGCACTCAGCACACTCAGCTAGTGTCAGCACTCAGCACACTCAGCTAGTGTCAGCACTCAGCACGCTCAGCTAGTGTCAGCACACTCAGCTAGAGTCAGCAATCGGCACACTCAGCTAGTGTCAGCAATCAGTACCCTCAGCTAGTGTCCGCACTCAGCACACTCAGCTAGTGCCAGCACTCAGCACACTCAGCTAGTGACAGCACTCGGCACACTCAGCCAGTGTCAGCAATTAGCCCCTCAGCCAGCGTCAGCAATCAGCATACTCAGCTAGTGTCAGCCATCAGCAAACAAGCAGCTAGGGAAAGCCATTGCCCAGATTGTTGCTGGCCCACCCCCAGCCACCCCCAGCTGGCAGCTGGTCTCGGCAACACCAGCCTTCCCTACAATATCTGCACTTCTCCCGCCCCTAATACCATTCCCCTTACACATACCCCCCCCCTTAATTCCTAATACCCTTACTACCTCAGCTACTGCCCACTAATTGTTCTCTGGCCTTACACTCTCCGAGCCTGAAAGGTCACACCTCAGTTGCCACTGCAGGTGGAAAACGGCTAAGGAGGACGCCCTTAATTAAGTCCTACCCACACTATGCTCACCTAGTTCCGCTTCGCTTCTCCCCTCCTGTTCCCTTCGTTTGCCAACAAGCCTCGCTTCCAGCCTTTTAACTATTTCATCCATAGCTGACTCCGGCAGATTCAGGCACGCCTCCTCCTCGCTCATTCTTCGTACAACCGTGCTGGTCTTAATTATTATTTCTTGTGCCCGTCTCTGTCTCTCTTGCTCGGTGTCTGACCATGCATGCGGACTGATTTTTTGTGCCACGTTATCGCGCACGTGACCCCTCCTAGAGTTGCCATGCGCATACTAACTGCGTTGGTCTGTCCTCCCTGATACTGACCCTTTACCCAGCTACCTTGCGGTGCTTGTCTCCCAGGTTAACTTATATTAACTCTACGCGTTAATATACATTCATCCTACATAGTCTCGCGGGCCAGACCCTCATGCCCTTCCTTCTGCTCGCAGCAAAGCGCTATGGTAAAGGGTCTGGCATGCGAGACTACATCCTACATTATGTGAAATTTAGTTCTGGTTAGTTTACTAAAATGCTTTGGGTGTAATTAAAATTAATTTTAGTTTTAGAATCAAACCACCATTACTTAACCCTTTCACCGTTTTTTTATTTTTACAGGTATTATGACCAAGTAAACCAACGTTACAATTTGTTATATAACTTTCAAATATTTTCATAAACTCCCTAGCAACCATATATTTATAGAAAACCACAGACCTAATGAGCACATGTACGTGGTTTTGGTTGCCAAGCAACTAAGTGCCAAAGTTTGACACGTGGCTATACTGTTGTTTGAATTTTTAAACCAAAACCTCCCCTTATTTTCCTCATATAGTATAAATTTAGTTACAAATCCTTGATTCAAACTCCTCTGTGTCTGAGTGACTAGAAGGCAAAGTATCAGTACTCATACTGCTTGATTCTTCAGTTCATGAGGTTGGAGCTACTGGTAAATTGAAGTATGTCAAACTGGCCTGCATCTAAGGTCAGTAAATATTTTTTTTAGTGAACACTAGATCATTATTTAGCTAAAATATATCTTAACTATTACCTGTATTTTCATCTGTGCTCCTCTTTTCAGTATCCTCTTTGTGATTTACCAAAACATCCAAATCTTCCAATTGCTGCACATCCATGGCTTCATCATCACTTTCTGCTGCACTATCCCTAACTGACAATTGCTGCACACAACTTGAAAGGTAGCTCGCTATCTCTTCTCCTTCAAACTCGCTTTCTTCTTCTCCGGAAAGACCGAAATCATCGTCTTCCAATAGCCCGATAACCTCGGAGGTTGTATACCGAGTAGCCATATTTATGATTTTTTTAAATCGTCGACTACCGGGCCGCAACGGTTAAAGGGTTAACCTTGGCTAGTTGACTGCTATGTTCACAACACATGTATTTAGAAAGAGAAAGAAGTGCTTACAGAAAGAAAAGTCAATAGAAGTAATGGAAATGGTCTTATTGGAATGTAGCTATAATAGGGTGAAATAATGGCTGTCCAAAGTGTGCATCACTACACATGATAACCCGTAGTCGCACATTTCACGTGGTAAAGTACCAGTTGAGTTATCTGTGTGCTCCACTGTAACTTCAGACACTTCTGGATCTATGACTCCACACCATCTTTCTGTTTAACTTGTCCACACAAAATTTGTGCATCTGACACACTAAATAGGAAGTATAAAAATCATACTTAAACATTCCAAACGCACACCTTGCATAACTTCAATAAATAAATACTTTCCATTAACCTACCACAGAAAATGTATTAGTGTTCCAGTATGCAATGCACATCTCGCACAGATATCCCAACCTTAACGACCTGTAAATTGATACTTTAGATATCATTAATTGTTACACACGAGCAACTCTGACTCCTTACCTCCCTGGAGCCTGTGATGTGGCACATTGCTGATATTGATATACAATATAGTAGGTATAGGCAGGACTTAGTGACACATGAACACCAGCAAAAACAGTCTACACTGACTTATTTGGTGGAATTTAAATATGCAGGAGGACATAAAGAGGCCAGCAGAGAGTCAGTTAGTAGTAGCAAGTCTAGTGAGGAGGTTATTTGATAGAGATGGTTGAGGAGGCCAGCAGAGAGTCAGTTAATAGCAGCAAGTCTAGTAGAGGAGGTTATTTAATGGAGATGGTTGAGGAGGCCAGCAGAGAGTCAGTTAGTAGTAGCAAGTCTAGTAGAGGAGGTTATTTGATGGAGATGGTTGAGGAGACCAGCAGAGAGCCAGTTAGTAGTAGCAAGTCTAGTAGAGGAGGTTATTTGATGGAGATGGTTGAGGAGGCCAGCAGAGAGTCAGTAGTAGCAAGTCTAGTAGAGGAGGTTATTTGATGGAGATGGTTGAGGAGGCCAGCAGAGAGTCAGTAGTAGCAAGTCTAGTAGAGGAGGTTATTTGATGGAGATGGTTGAGGAGGCCAGCAGTGAGTCAGTCAGTAGTAGCAAGTCTAGTAGAGGAGGTTATTTAATGGAGATGGTTGAGGAGGCCAGCAGAGAGTCAGTCAGTAGTAGCAAGTCTAGTAGAGGAGGTTATTTAATGGAGATGGTTGAGGAGGCCAGCAGAGAGTCAGTAATAGCAAGTCTAGTAGAGGAGGTTATTTGATGGAGATGGTTGAGGAGGCCAGCAGAGAGTCAGTAGTAGCAAGTCTAGTAGAGGAGGTTATTTGATAGAGATGGTTGAGGAGGCCAGCAGAGAGTCAGTTAGAGTAGCAAGTCCAGTAGAAGGTTATTTGATAGAGATGGTTGAGGAGGCCAGCAGAGAGTCAGTTAGTTGTAGCAAGTCTAGTAGAGGAGGTTATTTGATGGAGATGGTTGAGGAGGCCAGCAGAGAGTCAGTTACTAGTAGCAAGTCTAGTAGAGGAGGTTATTTGATGGAGATGGTTGAGGAGGCCAGCAGAGAGTCAGTTAGTAGTAGCAAGTCTAGTAGAGAAGGTTATTTGATGGAGATGGTTGAGGAGGACAGCTGAGAGTCAGTTAGTAGTAGCAAGTCTAGTAGAGGAGGTTATTTGATGGAGATGGTTGAGGAGGACAGCAGAGAGTCAGTTAGTAGTAGCAAGTCTAGTAGAGGAGGTTATTTGATGGAGATGGTTGAGGAGGCAAGCAGAGAGTCAGTTAGTAGTAGCAAGTCTAGTAGAGGTTATTTGATGGAGATGGTTGAGGAGGCAAGCAGAGAGTCAGTTAGTAGTAGCAAGTCTAGTAGAGGTTATTTGATGGAGATGGTTGAGGAGGTCAGCAGAGAGTCAGTTAGTAGTAGCAAGTTTAGTAGAGGTTATTCGATGGAGATGGTTGAGGAGGTCAGCAGAGAGTCAGTTAGTAGTAGCAAGTCTAGTAGAGGAGGTTGTTTGATGGAGATGGTTGAGGAGGACAGCAGAGAGTCAGTTAGTAGTAGCAAGTCTAGTAGAGGAGGTTATTTGATGGAGATGGTTGAGGAGGCCAACAGAGAGTCAGTTAGTAGTAGCAAGTCTAGTAGAGGAGGTTATTTGATGGAGATGGTTGAGGAGGCAAGCAGAGAGTCAGTTAGTAGTAGCAAGTCTAGTAGAGGTTATTTGATGGAGATGGTTGAGGAGGCAAGCAGAGAGTCGTTAGTAGAAGAAAGTCGAGTAGAGGAGGTATTGATGGAGATGGATTGAGGAGGACACAGGTCAGTTAGTAGTAGACAGTCTAGTAGAGGAGTATGTGAGGAGAGGTTGAGGAAGGCAAGCAGAGAGTCAGTTACTAAGATAGCAAGTCTTAGTAGAAGGGGTTATTCGAGGGAGAGGTTGAGGAGGCCAGAGAGAGTCAGTTAGTAGTAGCAAAAGTTCTAGTAGAGGAGGTTATTTGATGGAGATGGTTGAGGAGGCCAGCAGAGAGTCAGTTAGTAGTAGTCTAGTGGAAAAGGTTATTTGATGGAGATGGTTGAGGAGGCCAGCAGAGAGTCAGTTAGTAGTAGCAAGTCTAGTAGAGGAGGTTATTTGATGGAGATGGTTGAGGAGGACAGCAGAGAGTCAGTTAGTAGTAGCAAGTCTAGTAGAGGAGGTTATTTGATGGAGATGGTTGAGGAGGCAAGCAGAGAGTCAGTTAGTAGTAGCAAGTCTAGTAGAGGTTATTTGATGGAGATGGTTGAGGAGGCAAGCAGAGAGTCAGTTAGTAGTAGCAAGTCTAGTAGAGGTTATTTGATGGAGATGGTTGAGGAGGTCAGCAGAGAGTCAGTTAGTAGTAGCAAGTTTAGTAGAGGTTATTCGATGGAGATGGTTGAGGAGGTCAGCAGAGAGTCAGTTAGTAGTAGCAAGTCTAGTAGAGGAGGTTGTTTGATGGAGATGGTTGAGGAGGACAGCAGAGAGTCAGTTAGTAGTAGCAAGTCTAGTAGAGGAGGTTATTTGATGGAGATGGTTGAGGAGGCAAGCAGAGAGTCAGTTAGTAGTAGCAAGTCTAGTAGAGGAAGTTGTTTGATGGAGATGGTTGAGGAGGACAGCAGAGAGTCAGTTAGTAGTAGTAGCAAGTCTAGTAGAGGAGGTTATTTGATGGAGATGGTTGAGGAGGCAAGCAGAGAGTCAGTTAGTAGTAGCAAGTCTAGTAGAGGAGGTTATTTGATGGAGATGGTTGAGGAGGCAAGCAGAGAGTCAGTTAGTAGTAGCAAGTCTAGTAGAGGAGGTTATTTGATGGAGATGGTTGAGGAGGCCAGCAGAGAGTCAGTTAGTAGTAGCAAGTCTTACCGACTTCTTTATTTGTCTTCCCCTGAAAATATTTCTTACTTTGATATGTACATAGTCATTGTTGCTATAGAGTTGTAATAAACAATCACAACTTTCACAACATTTAGATCCTTCCTTTAGAGCTGATTCATGAGGTTCTTTAAAACAATCACTTAAATCCAGAGTTAACAAACTCTTATGCTGCCATCCACTAACTAGACGTGCTGCACTATCCATATCAATATTGTTATCAGCAAGAACTAGTTCCTGCAGGTTCTTGCAACCCTTCATGATATCAAGTATAACAGATACAACATCATGTGAGATTCTAGTATCTACGAGGGCTAGTACTTGTAAATTACTACAATATTGAAGTCCCTCAGATAAACATTTCACACCATCTGATGCAATAGGATTATAAGAAAGTCTTAACACTTGCAGTTTACTACAATATTGAAGTCCCACAGACAGACACTCTATACCACGTGAACTAATGCCATTCCTACCAATGTTTAGTTTTACTAGTTGTGTGAATTTCTTAAGTCCAGCACTCAGAATTGCTATACCATCATCACCTAATCCAGTAAGGGCAAAATCCAGTGAATGTAAAGAATCTCCACATAGGGCAGCTACAAGTGTAGACATGTCTTCTGGACTTAAACTACTCCCACTTATATCAAGACATTGTAGCTGATGGTTACGCCTAATCACATGACTCAGAGCAGGCATGCATGAATGGAACTGATTACATTCTAGCTTTAGTTCTATTAGACTAGTGTGATCCTTCAGTCCCTCTGCTAGTGCTGCAACATTTTCCACGTCGTTCTGCGTGAGATATAAGTGACGCAGTTTCTTACAATGGCCCAACACTTTATTAAATGCGTCAAAATTGCTACCGTGACAAACAGGCAAGTTAAGAGTGTGTAGATTGACCCAAAACTCAACATTACTGCATAATAAATCAAATTCCTCTTGATCAATATGGCAACCAACTAAATCTAGAGAGTGTAGTTTCGTGGAACACTTCACTGCATCTAATATAATACTCGTGTGATATCTACTATTTAATGCCAGACTATGCAAAGACTTGCATCCTTTCAGACTGTCACTAATAAGCTGTGCACTAGAAGAGCTAATCAATATACCACTTGTATACTCTACATGGTGAAGATAAGGCAAATGCTCAATAATTCTACACTGAGTTGTTACAGTATCATCATCATCACAAGCCTCACACACTATTCCTCTAACATTCTTCACTTGTTCTTGTTCAGCCACTAGTTTTTCAATGTTATAAATGTTTTTTCTAGACAATTTCAATGCTGGTAAATTCCCACAGTATAAAGCTCTCCTCAGAGTATCTATGTCTGCCTCATTGACATCATCCCATGATAGAGTAAACACCATGTTTCTTACATTAGCTCTGGCTCTGTGCTCTAAGACTCTCTCAATACCCTCTTCTGTAATGTTCACATTATGAAGATACAGATCTAGGCTAGGTAGATTCTCTGTAGCTTTAGCTGTAGCTACTGCTCCTTTATCTCCTAGACTATTCCCCTGCAAGTCCAGTCTTCTCAGACTGGTACAATGGACTAGTGCATTTGCTAATGCTGTGGCTCCTGAGTCACCAATAGAGTTACACTCAATAGACACCTCCTGTACCACACTGCATCTTGCTAGGCAGCCAGCTAGTGCTATAGCTCCCGAGTCACCTATTCTGTTAAAGTCAAGAACAAGCTTCTCCAAGACTGAAGGGTTCAATGTGCTGGCCAGTATCTCTGCTCCTTCATCACCAATACAACAATTAACAAGAACTACTTCAGTACAGTGAGATAACCTCTCATGAGGGAGAGAAGGAACTGTCTCAGAGTTATACAAGTGTAGCCATGACAGATCACTGTCCTGTATGGCCTGGCAGCCAAAGGCATAACTCAACATTTTCCTCCACATCACATGGTTGACAGGATGACCTCCATGGACACAATAAAATACTCGTTGTATGTTGTGACTGCCAAATGTTAATAGCTTAAGAACGTCTCCAGGATTAGAACAAGGTACTAATGGTAGAGAAATGGTCAAGACCTCTAGGTGAGCTAGAGTTATTTCACTAGTAAGACATTCTATTGAATACTTTTTTAATTTAGTGTTGGTTAAATTCAGCTCCTTTAAGAAAGGCAAATGATGTAACAGACTATTCAATACCTTAAACATGTCATCTTTGTACACACGTGCTTGTAGACATTTAATGGACTGAAGTTTGTCACTGGTAACCAATGAAGCAAATAACTTGACTCCCTTACTGTTCCATATAAAACCATCTAATGTCATCTTAGTAACTGGTTTAGTACACTTAGAGATGACATATGCTAGAGCAATAGAGTCTGTGGAGCTAATAATACCATAAGGAACATCAATATTGCCATCTCTTACCATAGAGTTACAAAAGTCTACATGCTGGGACTCAAAGGCCCATTGAATTTTCAAAGGGCTACCTATAGTATAATGGCTATAATAAACTGTCTCGGCAGTTGCAGAAGATGGAGCTAATCCACAGCAAAACTTCCAAACATTCCTCCAACTCCAATCTTTAATTATCCTTTTACTTGTTACTTTAGCTTCAATCATATAGAAAGCTGCTAGAAACTCTTGAAAGGTAAGGTGATGGAAAGTGTACAGGTCTTCGCTGCCATAATGTTCAGAGGTACGTTCTACTGTTAGAAGACCAAGATTACAGTCGCTCGAGAAAGAAGCCTGGATATCACTTTTCCTGACTACTTGCTGAGAGTTAGTCATCATATCAAATGCTAACTCGCACACAGAACTGAACAACGTCTTCTCCTTCCCTCTCAATTCCATTAAAGACTTAATTTTTGACAGACCTTCACTTTTATTAGCTTCATGTCTCAATATAGTGGCTATTGTAAACTGCTTGTAGATTTGTGTTTCTGTTTGGGGAATGTCACCTCTTAGCTTACTGAACAAGAAACATATCATGGCTGCATGGACTGGTAGGTAACACATGTGAAGAACATTGGGATGCTGGTGTAGGTACTCCTCCATTTTAATATTCATACCAGAGTTAAGGAAGGGATAAGACCTCACATAGCTATAAATCTGATCCTTATGAAACCCTATAACTTCTACACGTGCTGTACATAGTTCCTTTAATTTTTTCGTAGCTACAGGGCGTGATGCTACTATGACCATGGAGTCAGGAAGAAGTGTCCTGGTATTGAGCAACTCATCAATAACTGAGTTTTTCTTTTTCTCAATAGGATACTCATCTAGTCCATCTAGAATGAAGCACGCTCCTTTACCTCTACATTTCTGGAGGTCGTGTTCAATTTCTTTATTACGAACATTGCCATAAAATATCTGGAGTAAATCTAGCAAACTATTATCTTTCCCACTTTCATTCGCTAATCTAAGAGTTACTAGAAATACCATTCTAGCTCCTTGTAAGACTTTCTTCCCCTCAGCCCAATCTCTAGTTAACTTGTGAACTAGAGTTGTTTTCCCGCTACCTGGACGACCTTCTACTAAAAGCAAATCTCCTTCTCTGTACTCTCTGAACTCTTTCTCATACTCTGTTTCTTCCTTGCTCTCTAGAATGTCGTCCATGTCCCCACGAACTGTGTAATAATCATATGAACCCTTTTTTTGATGTCTGACAAGAACTAAATTAATAACATCAGAATGAGCCGTGGGCGGCCACGAGTCTTGAGCTAATTTTCTCTGTTTATTACCAGAGTAGAGTTTTACCAACTCTCTCTTTTCTGGAGGATATACAACACTCAGACTTATCTCATCACTACATTCAGTCTCACTGCCTCGACTAACTCTACAAGAATACTTCCCTTCTCTACACTTACTAGCTTTATCGATATAAAGTATGTTACTACACACACCAGAGAAGTCAGCTCCATCCAGTAAAGGCTGACCATCTTTACTCCACTGGTAGGATTCACACCCACTGCTACAGACCTGTACCTCTAGAAGTGTGGACTTACCCTCAGTTACTTCAGTGTCATAAGACTGATCACTTATTTCAAGTTGAGGACTTGCACTAACTGGTAAAGTGTCTCTCGACTGATGAGTGGGCATCTGCAGTTTGTGTGCTAGTACTCTTTGGTTGACTATGTCACTGGCTAATGCTTCCTTTAATCTCCTGAGAGTGGCAGATCTGGCTCCCTCATAGTCTGCCTGGACATATGCTGTGAGAATATTGTTTAATCTGCTCACACAGTCTTCACCTTCGCCACAATCAACTTGCTTGTATTTGGGAATTTCCAGTGCAATACCTATCTCCTCCCACAAGTGACTACTAGATACAAGACATTTGACTAAATGTGGGACATCTTTCAATGCTATTTCATCGTTTCTATCTCCACCACAAGTTGTGGATTCCTTAGCCACCTCCCTGTTCATAGCATCACACTCATCTCTCACTCTTCCTCCAAGTCTACTCAATACCTTAACTAGTCTGTTGTAGACTTTGCCATCTTCCCTCACCCTTTCAAAAACATGCTGTAGCAAGTACCTGACCTTAACCTCTTGTTCCAGGTGGTTTGGATCTGGGTCCAGGGAAGCAAACTTGCCAGAGTCTTCAGAGAGAACCTTCTTCTTGAGTAGATCTTGAGACAGCTTGTAAAGGTCAGCAGTATCTAGTATAGACTCCAGCTCCTCCAGGTGCTGAAGCAATACCCACCATTGAGTTTCAGAAGACATATTCGGAGAGCTCTCAAGGGACAAACACTAAACGTAAGTAGCACTAAATCACCCGGTCAACTTGCTCAAGTTTCATCCAAAAACCGCCGAGGAATTTTAATGATATTCACGTAGATGGGCGGGTCGGGTCACGCCCACTGGGGGGAAAGCTAGCTAGAGCGGCTGTGGCGGCAGTCATGGTGAAGAATTGCTGTGTGGTTGGATGTACAAACTATGTAGCAAAGAAAGGAGGGCTCGGCTTTTTTAGATTTCCACTTACAGGTAGGAATAGGTGCCAGAAGTGGGAAGCTGCTATAAGAAGAGAAGGGTGGCATCCAGTCAAGTCTTCAAGAATATGATGCAATGAGCATTTTCTTAATGTAGTCAATAGTTCATAATTGTTGTTGTTGTTTTTTTGTAGGACAACCAAATATCTGCCCTTCACTGTGTAAATAGATACACAATATTAAAAGGAACTTTGAGTTTGAGTCTCATCAAGCATAAAAATGATGAAAATGTGGCGAATATCGACAAATTGTTGACTGTTTGTAGTGCATTAACGAATTTAGGGGAACCTGTAGTCATTGGATGTGTTTAAGCTATCATTACTTAACTGTACTATTATATTAATCAGATAAGCATCACTTTGATTCTACAATTACTCCATGTTTGTGTACCATATCAATTGTTATAAATCCAAATTTAATGTCCTGTTTTGGAGTCGATCATAGTTATACATTAAATTCTAAATTTCATTTTTATCAGTTGGCATTTGCTTTGTATTAGCTAAGCTATTGTAGAATGGAAAGCTTTCCATATTTTTAGCTACAAACATACCAATGCAAACACAGACAGACACACAAACACACAGTACATATTCATCTTTATAACATTTTATGAAAATGATTTCAGGAGTATAGATATAACTGAACTTTGTTGGTGGAAGCTGTCGCGCCACTCCATAATTACGACGTGGGCCTATCTTCATAGTGCAGACATTTAGTATTGCAGAAGTTGGAAGTAAAGTTTGAACCGTTTCAATGAACGCCTTCTTTTCATTGTAGTTTGGTGGAGGGACTATTGCTGATATCTTGTGGGCAGGACTCTGCTGCTTTGATTCAGTTCCACACTTAGGAGTGACAAACTTGATGTCGACAATTCGAGCAGGCTCATGCTATAAAAATAAAGTATAAATAAAAGTTCTTCTAGAATAATAATAATAATCTTAAAATATATATTAATAAAATTTACTTTCTTGCTAAATATCTGGTTCCATCGACATAAACTTGAAGTATAGATGCTTTTAATTTGACACTGTAATACTTGATATACATACATGCATTCTAGATTTGTACGTGATGTAAAGGTAGTCTGGCGTAGCCAGACCCTTTACCAGACGCTACGCGGGGGAAGGGTCTGGTGGATTGCGCACACCATTCCCGTATCTACCGAAGTAATTTCCGCTCTCGATGAATATGTTTATAACAACCCACCAGAATGCGCGTAACTATTTTCGGGTGCAACATCATGGAAGCTGTGACTCCTTTTCAATGCAGCGTTGACTTAGCGATAGAAAAAGTTTCATCTGCTCTAGGCTTCATACTGAAGCCAGAACAGAAGAGAACCTTGCAGAAGTTTGCATCTGGGAAAGATGTGTTTGTTTCTTTGCCCACTGGTTTTGGAAAATCATTGTGTTATATTTTATTACCAAATTTGTTTGATGTTCTGAGAGGAGATGATACTTGTGGAAATTCGATTATTTTGGTGGTGTCACCTTTGATAGCTCTAATGAAGGATAAAGTTGGAACAATTTAAAAAATGGGTATCAGAGCTACACATGTCTCAGACAAGGAATCCATGACTACTGCTGTTAGGCAAGGAATAGAGAAAGGCGACTATCAAATTGTTTTTATATCTCCTGAGGCACTTTTTTTTGGAACTGAGTGGAGGCGAATTCTATCATCTAGAATTTACCACTTGAAATTGGTTGGGTTTATTGTGGATGAAGCCCACTGCTTAAAGAAATGGTATGTTTAATGTCAATAATTACAGCTTGCTCTAATCAGCCCAGTTTTTATTACAAGTATTTTTTAGTTATTTATTTATGTGTACTATATTTTCAATTAGGGGAGAGAAATTTAGGACAGAATTTTCACATCTAAACGAAGTTCGAAGCATTATACCAGAGACAGTTAGGGTTATGGCATTAACAGCAACAGCAACAACTTCTACAAGAAAATTTATAATTAATAGTTTAAGTATGCAAATGCCGGAAATTATTTATGTTCCTCCAGCTAGAGAAAATATTTTATATGCAGTGATGGAAAAGCCCAGAGGAGATAATGCAATCTGTGAAGTATTTAAATGTATTGTTGAGAAGCTGAAGATAGAAAGAAGAAATATGGGAAGAGTAATAATATTTTGTAAGACATATAATAATGTAATTTCGATATATCAGTTTTTTAAACGTAGTTTGGGAGAATATTTCACTGATCCGATAGGAGCTCCAAATTACATTGTTAACCGAGTAGTGGATATGTACACTCACTGTACTCATGAAAGTGTGAAGGATAAAATTATTGAACAATTTACCAAGCAATCATCCTTACGTGTTGTGATTGCTACAATAGCATTTGCTATGGGAATTGACTGTCCAGATGTGCGGCATGTCATACACTGGGGGGTTCCTAGTGATGTCGAGATGTATGTGCAGGAAAGTGGCCGAGCAGGAAGAGATGGCCTATTATCATGTGCTACAATTTGGAAGACATCATCAGATTTAAGCACAAGGTATACCACGCAGCACATGATTGACTACTGCATGGAGAAGAACGTACATTGTAGAAGATCGTTTTTATTTGAGGACTTTCATGACTGCAGCTTTAAGTCTAAAGGGTGCAAGTGTTGTGACATCTGTCAGAGGAACTGTAACTGTGGAAGTTGTGATGCGAACATTAATTCATTTATCTTTCCCTTTTTCATATCAAAATAGCTTACAAAATCATTTTAATCATAAAAGTAATTAAACGATGATGATCTTAGAACTAGTTGAGAAATAAAGATTAAAATAAATATAGCTAGTTGAGAATTTAAAATTAAGTCATAGTATGTTTAGAAAAATTGCAGATAATCCATTTCTTTAGGTCTGTTTGGAGTAAACTTCTTATAATGTTGGGTTTTAAGTTCGAAAATGACTTGTGAGTGCGTGATCCATTCTCAAACACATCAGACTCCATCAGTTGTTCTACAATTAGATGCAAGTCCTTCACTACTGACTTTTCAGCGTGCTTGCCACTAATCAAAGACACTCCTGCCTCATCGTCGTATGCAGCCAAAATGTCACTAAGTAACCCCACACTCTTTCCTGCCCTAATGATGGCCTTTTCAGTTTTGTTTGCACCTAATCCAGATATAACAGTTTTTACAACTCTGTTCATATGCTCCATATGCAGGTCAGCACTGATGTTACACCCTGAATACCCATGCACATTCACAAAGCGACTCCATTTAAGTTGCTCTGCTAAATTTGGTGGCAGAATCACAAAATATTGTGTGAGCATGGTGAGTGCTTCCAAGGCATAATTTTTGTGTTTAGTGGCCTTAAATATGAGCATAAAATACTTCCATGCCAGCATTACGCGTGTCCCATCTCCTTCCCTGACTGAATCCTTAAAATAAAGATAAAATAAGCCCAAGCTCAAAACTTCCCGTGAGTAATCACATATTGAACTAACAGCACTGTGATCTTCAACATTATCATCCTTAACATCACCCATTCTACCATCATCACTGCTATCACTATTCTGTTCGTCATCATCAACTAAAGTGTCATTGCCATCATCACTCGCATGTGGTTGGTCACAAAATTCTGCAGCTAAGTCAACGTGCTTTTCCACGACAGAAGATGCAATATTCATCAGTGCTGACTTTCTAACTGAGTCGTCCTCCATCCATAAGTCATGGAATATGATAGAATCACTGGGTATGTCATTAATTGGCGAGCGAGCGTAGCGAGCGAGACACTTACAGGGGTAACACAATCGAAAATCGGGGATGTTTGTTTATTTATTTAGATATATGTATGGACGTACGTATGTCATTTTGTACTTTGACCCTCGCGTTTTTGTGTTAGTTATGTGGTCGACCCCGTCCCAAATTGCACTAAACAGAATTCTCTGGTTTATCGATCAGTACCCGTATCACCTTAGAATTAAGGGACTTCCATTTTTATTCGAGTTAGTGGCGGTGTCAATGCGCTCTTTGTCATGGTTATAAGCCGTGCGCAACAGTATTTACTTGAAAATACATTGTAGGTAAGTCTGTGTAGGTGCATGTCCAGTTGTGTCAAAGCATTGTGTGTTACAACCACTACTTAGCTAAAGAATATCACAAAGAAAACTTTTAAATAACTTGTATTGTTTTGTTGTTGTTTTTTTCCTTCAATTCAAAGCAGTTGCAGAGAGTTGTTACTATGGCACTGAAATCCCTTTACCCTGTATGCTAAATTTAAAAACTGGACCTTTTCAGTAGCTTCAGTGTTAGAAGTCAAAATCATTCATATAAAAATAGTATAGTCTTTAGGCTCGCTCGCCATTTGTGCTCAAGCACACCACTAGTATGGGACATACCGAGATGTGTCATGACTGCACTGACTATGTATTCAGTCGTTACAACTTCAATAAAGTCTTCGATTGCATTGACGTCACTCTTTACCTCTTTTTTCACATTCCTTCTGTTGATTAAATTTCTAAGTTGATAAAGAGTACCCCTCTCCATTCCTGATTTTGTGTCATACAGCCTCCTCCACATCACCTAATAAGACAAGATTTAACAGGCATGGCGCATCTCAATCATATAAATTAATTAATTTTTGTGCGTGTGAAAATTGTGGAACTGGAAATTAATTTAATTTAATAAAGATGAAGTAAGTTTATTCACATCACGGAACACAAAATGTTTCATTCAAAATTTACTACCAAGTAAAAATAAAAAAAAAGCAATAAAAAACAGCAACAAACACAAGTATGTGAGTATCAGTGGGTGCGTGTGCATGTACAAGGTAGAAGTGTATTTCTTCATATGTCATTGACAAGTGAATTGTAGCCTTTAATAACCAACCCATTTTGGCTGCCAAAATATTATTGATTTGATATCACGTGTTTGTTGGTTTAGTATTAAAAAAGTAGTAAAAAATATATATAATAATAATGGCCCAGTTCAGTACATTATTAGAATAAAATATTTGTTGGGGGCCACATTATGCCAGGTCTGCAAGTATATCATAAAGGATTTTACTCAAGTTGGGTGGTAGGAGTGATTATGATATGTGTTTGTGAGTGTTAATTGAACAATTGAAACATGCTGGCAATGTGTGTGTGTGTGTGTGTGTGAGAGAGAGAGAGAGTGAAATATGAGTACACAACTCTTGCTGATTGAATTAATTAATTGAAGTGTTATACTAGCTATGTCTTTATCCAGAAACACTTTCTTATTTTGTGCATGCATGTGTGTGTTTACCATAATGTGCAAGTGATGTGCGTTTGTCAGTATTGTTTACTAAAATGAGTGATTGGAGTACTTGGATATTAGATAACTTCAGCAAGGCATATTACTACAACCTCAGTCATCTGATTTCCTTTACAGTTCCGATTAAAAGGAATTAACCTGAACTAATTAAAAACAACAACAACTATCAAAACAATTTTTGTCAGAAATCAGAACGTCATGTCTGTGAATTTATTATGTATAAAGAAACAGCATTTCAAATTCTATGGATTGTCAATGAATTTACTTTATTTAGCTTAATGCTGAATGTTAGTCATCTTATAAGATACGGGCAATTATATCGGCAAGATTCCTCGTGAGTGATAATTAAGTATAATTAATGTGAGAACTTTGAATACCTAGTAACTCATGCATACACCAAGGGTAACCTTGCAAGATAGGCCCATTGCTTGATCTGTGTGAGATGGATCTTCTTGATTTTATGAATTCATTAGTTTGTGCAAGATCAAAAATGTAATTCCCCCTCTGCAAGTCCATTTGTTGGTGTGTAACTGTTTACTTTCAACATATCGTTGACACTGTGAGGCATACCATTGTTACTAAGTGCATCTTTTCATGGGTTGAATCAGCTGGCCACCTCTCACTATAAGGTCCACCTCTTGCTATTCAGGGGCATTTAGACCAGTCCTTAATTTTCTGGCACACATATATGAGTGTGTGTGGTGTGTGTGTGTGTGTGTGCTTGTGTGCATGACAGACACACACACAAACACACTAACATTACATAAAGACCATGCTTCCAAGCCTGACATGGCTCTAGCACAAATGATGCAGATTACACAATCTGTTGCTTCCATGTAGTGTAAGTCCAAGGGCACCTAGCAAACCAAGAGGGCTGAAACCTCTCCTCACAATAGATTTCTTTCCAAACTCCCGCTTTGGAAATGGAAACGCCGGAGGCTGATGAGGTTCAAATAAGATCTATACTGCCCGCTACAGAGCTAGAGGAGCTCTGCTCATTTTCTTCCGACCAACGAGTATCAGCTGCAAAAATGTCATGCATGCACTAATAGGACCAAGTGATGTGGTAACCATTTCCTGATGACTTCAGTTGAAAAAAGTGTAGTGGCCATAGCCGCTACAGCCGCTATGGTTCCTACACCTATGCCATTAAGCTACAACAGCCAATGGCAAATGCTACAGTATCATTCTCAACGAATCACCCAGAAACTGCTTTTTTTTTAAGGAATATTTGTGGACATTTAGCAAACACAATGGCAAAATTGACATTTTCATTGTTACCTAATTACTCAGTTGCTTTCCAAAGCTTGAAGAAAAGTTTAAAATTAACCATTTTCATGGTAACATAGAATATATTTTGTTCTTTGGTAACTTTATTTATATTTGAAGGAATACATGAATTATTCAGAAATAAACAAGTCAAGTCTAGCAAGTGACTAAAAATGTCTTCACACACAGACCAGGCAAACCACACAATGATCATTTTCAGCTAATCAACCAGGTTGTCTTAAATAGACTGCACTATCCGCAACAATACAAATGAGCAAGAATACTTTTATCAACCAATATTTGCTTTCTAGACACTTCATTATGCTACATTCCATAGAATTACCTACAGATCACCCACCTCTATCAAGCATACTTTTGCATGCCAATCTTCTGCAACGGGCAATAATCCATTCAGCGTATCCTTTGTCAACTCTGACGTAGATCGTATGACTTGAGCACCCCTGGCTCGTGCCACAGAAAGGTAGTCTCCTCCAACCAGAGTAGTAAGAAACTGCTTGTCTTGCAATGCAGAGTTTTCTTGAGGAATCACCACCTCACAATTCTTTGAGGGGACATAGGTGTGGTAGTGTTCCAGAATCTCAGTCATGTCCTCATAATTTATCTCGCTCTTCAAGAGAATGCCAAGAGGGACCTGCAATATTAATGTTAAGTGAGTAACAGCATTACCTTGATTATAACACAGTACTAGTCTTTCTTTCAAGGCCAGATTAACATTTATTTACTGCCATGATCACAATTATCAATTAGTATGCTTTTCTACTAATTCATCTTGTATTATGTACTTTATGTCAAGTATGCTATTATATATGTTCTATTGGAGGTGCAAGTTCTAATCGAAGAGTATAAATGTATATGCAAAATTCCACATGTATGTATTGAATAACAAAGCCATGTTACAATAGTGCATATAACAGGCTTACTATTTCAGATTTGGTTGCCATCTCTACAGAGTGCTCATGAGGGATATGCTTGATTGGGAGGTTTTTGTAGTCTGAAGTGAAAAAAGGAATAAAGTTCACAATCACTCGTGATACGAGAATTGCAAAGCTCTCTTTCAAACATTTGTAGTCTTCTCCAGTAGGGAGAATATCAAACACATTGACTTCTGTAGGGAGCTCATCGGAGATGCCATCATAGTTTATTCTGTCCTTCACTGCATATGATTGCACATAATGCAATGATCTCGTCTGATTGTCACTCCGCATATGTCTTGGATTCACGTTTTTGTCAATGTTATCAAACACAATTTTATATCCTGTGTTGACTGATTTACCTGCTGCAGCATCTTCCGAAGAAGATTTTTCACTAGCATCTACTGGTATCACATCTACCACTTCTGATGGTCCATCTTCCTGGCTGGAAGAGTACATGTCTCCCTCGTCAGAATTTTCATCAGAAGATTCCGACATAAAATCAGGTACACTAGCAGAACAATCCTGATTTGTTGGTAGTGGAGACAAGGATATGTTGTCTGATGAGGGAGTAGAGGGGGATGGCAGTGGTGAGGGAACAAGCAAGATGGGACTGCATGATGGAGAAACCTCAGTACCAGAAAAAGGTTACTAGTTACCATAGGGTCTTTTGTCTGCAAAAGATGATAGTAGAATATATTGCAATATAGCTATTAATTATACCTAGAGAACTGATGATTTTAACCAATGTTGGTGTACAACACTAGAACTGACACATTTATTCTGTTAGCTAACCTTACACACACATGTTTTGAGCCTAAAGTAAGGAGTTCTGGTCTTCAGAAAGAGCAGAAGATTTTAGTCATGAGGTTAACTGCTTTCAGCACCTTTAATTTACTATTATTTATAATTACCTGTGATGTGCTGAGTTTTCCTTCAGCCACTCCCTGCCATTCCTTCACCTTCCAGTCAAAGTGGTCTCCCAAGTGTTCCACAAGCTTTACAGTACAACAATGAGACAAGCAAGGACCAACTTTCTGAAGGCGCTGGTACACCTAATTAGTTTAAACCACACGTGTTTAATAAACGTATGCTAAAGACATTAAATGCATACCTGCTTAGCTGAGTGCCCTGCATACATAATGAGTGATACTATTCTGTGAAGGAGGGAACACTTGGAGTCTCGGTGCTTGCATATCATAGCAGTAATCATAGCTATTGTGGATTTTCGATTTGCACGTGGAGTTCTTGTCTTCAAGCAGTTTTGAAGCAGAATTAGAAGAGTGGGTGCCTGGCTTTGTAACTCCTTTATGATGGTTCCAAACTTGAATTTTAGCATGGATTCCTTACACTTTGTCCTTAAAATGGAATCAAACTTCAGGGAACACAATGCTGCCACTTCTTTGTTCAGCATACGCCCTATAGTCTTCACCAATGCCTTTCTGCTCACAACATTCTGCACACACTTCGTAGCAAACGACTGGTAGTTTCTTCGAACTAAGGATTTACAAATGTGCCTTCTTCTGGGAGTCACATGATATGACAATGGCTTAGACTTGTAGTGTATAGTAGCCTGTAAATAGGATTGCACTATGAATTATAATTACAAAATATTCAGCGACTTACCGTAATTGCAGGTGAACCTGAAGCAGTGGGTGGTGCAGTTCTCAGCTTCTTGGGTGCAGACACTACATGCCTCGAGGGTGTTGAAACAGTTTCCGATACAAAAGTTGAAACTTGTCCTGAAAGTGATGGAGAACACTGAGGAAGAGATGTCATGGACATAACACTAGAACTGTCTGGTGAGGATACCACAGAAGGTGCTAGACTCATGGGTGGAAGGACTGCAGAACGTAAACTTGATGTAGAAAATGCAATGTTGGGAGTCATGCCTGGTAAATTTGCTGAGCTGCTGTAAGCTAAGGAGTTAGTAGTGATGGACATGGACAAACAGGGACTACAACAACTGAGAGGCAAAGATGTTGAGGATATAGAAGGCAAATGTGAGGAAGTAGGGAGTATAGAGCTGAGTGCTGTTGTGGTTGAGAGTATGGAGTGGGATAAGGCAGGCGAGACTAGCAAATTACTGGAAGATATAGAGGTTATGGGTGCAAAGCTAAAGTCTCGAGGTACACTGGTACTCTGTGGCATCAACAATGCTGAGGAGACAGAGATTAGTGCTTCAGCTGATGCAGGGTACTGACGTGGAATAGCTGTTCCTCCAGCACTCATACACAAAAGTGGTAATACCTTTCTTACATTGCCTGCTACTTCTTCATGCAATACAACAAACTTCTCTATGAGCCTCATGCAAGGCCTGCAAATGTATCCTCTTCTGAGGGTTTCAGAGTCTACTTTCAAACCTTCCAATTGAAAAAAGAATATTAAACTCTTCACAACTCTTTCTGCAGCAGAACTACCAAGTAATCGCCTCTGCTTTCTCTCCTTAGCTATAGAAACATCTTTTCCACATCCGTAGCATTTCTCCATTGCATCTGCATGCAGAAGTTGCTAAAAAGTAACGCGCGAAATTTGGCTCCACTGTCTTAACCACAGGTGCTCCATAAGAAGTACAGACAAAGTATTTCCTCCGGATTCCGGAGGAAAGGATACGAGAATGGTGTGCGCAATCCACCAGACCCTTCCCCCGCGTAGCGTCTGGTAAAGGGTCTGGCTACGCCAGACTAATGTAAAGGTGTGGATTATTGGTCCTGAGCTTTGCATATTACGTGCATATGTAAATCCCAGCATGAAATCTCCCGACAAACCCCATGATGCCTGGATAGCTGTGAGAGGAGATGGCACTATTGTAACAGCTCATTGTAAATGTATGGCAGGGTAAGTAGCTAATTGTAGTTTCAGTTGGTTAAATAATATGATGCTGGATTAATTCTTGTAGGTTGAGTGAAGGGTGCTCCCACGTAGCTGCTGTGATGTTCAAGGTGGAGTCTGCAGTTCGAAATGGTTACACTGCTGGTACAGTTCAAGTCCACTAACCCACTCTGAAAATAGTTGTATGCTTGTAAACTTTTCCACTGCATTAGCTCTTGTTTGGTATTGTGTACAAAATAACAAAAAATGTGTCCATATTCAACAGGAGGCCATAAAGTCAGGTCATCTATGAATTTGAGCAAGCTTCTTTCAGAGTATGGTTCATCTTCTTCCTGGAGACCAAGAAGGTTAATTTTCTTCGTGTACCTCTGTTTTGCTACACCTTCTAAAGACTTGCAGTACTCGCTCATCCTTGGTTGAGCCAGCTGATGAAGCCTTAGAAACTTTCCCCCCAGTGGGCGTGACCCGACCGCGCCCATGTACGTGAATATCATTAAAATTCCTCGGCGGTTTTTGGATGAAACTGTATAGTCAACTGTTTTACTACAGCGTTGACCACTGACTAAGTTCCAATAAAGCGAATTACCACATTTAAAAATTGCCGACCGGTACCTGTGCTGCACTACTATGGCTTTTAGATCGACTTGTGAGCAGAAACTGCTTTTGCAAAGAAAATTGTATGAAGGTATGCATAGCTGCAACACTTCTACCCTGGCTATGCGCCAAGAAGCTTCTCAGCAAACAGGATTGGCAATCAAGACTATTGATGTGAGTTCATACCATAAACTGAGTCACATCAGCTAATTTAGCTAATAATAATAATAATAATAATGATAATAATTAACAACAATAATAGTAATAAGATATTTCTAATCGTTATTTTGGCTTTGTGTTTTATAAATAAAGACCCTTTACCTAATTACTACACTGGGAAGGGTCTAGTACACAGCCTACATTCATTTTGTATCTAATCATCTAGGTGCTAAACAATATCTGATGCATAATATAGGAAACAAGACGCCATTGATGGCCTACCCATTTAATTGCACACATCATTCCCAAGATCATTAGATTTAATTAATGCTGAGTGTACAGATGAAATTAAGCTGAGTTATTTACCAGACCATTTTCCTGCGTAGCAGTTTGTAGGTAAAGGGTCTGGCTATTAGAGACTATGCGTGGCCTTCTATTAACTATGCTTAATTAATTAATTGTAGCGTTATTGACCCTTACGGGTCAGATAGTGCTGCCCCTTAATCATAGTAGTTAGAGTACTAGCAGCTCTGAAGCTTGGAACCAAGGTTTTAATCTAAGCTACAACATAGACTTTTATACTCATTTTGCAACTTATTATTTTTATTATTATTATTTATTATTATTACTATTACTATTATTATTATTATTGTTATTATTTATTATTATTATGATTATTGTTACTTTTTATTACTATTATTATTATTTATTATTATTATTATTATTACTATTACTATTATTATTATTGTTTTGGCTAGCCCATCGAAAGAAGCAAAATACACACACACACACACACACACACACACAATCTCATGATACATTTAAATAAACTGGCCTCAAAGTTTACAGTGCATCGTGATGTGTTCATGACAGGCTTGAGCACAAATGGCGAGCGAGCTTTAAACTACACTATTGTTAAATGATTGATTTTAACAACTAACACTCAAGCTACTAAAATACAGTCGAGTTTTTAAATTACATATATGCGGTAAAGGGGATTCAATGCCATAGTAACAGCTCCCTGCAACTGTTTGAATTGAAAAAGAAGCAACAAAATCAAGTCAAGTTATGTACAATTTTCTTTGTGATATTCTTAATAGAGTTGTAACGCACAATACTTTCACACAATTGAACATACCTACGCAAGACTTACCTTCGTGGTTCGTCTAGTGGACAATGAATTTTCAAGTAAATACTGTTGTGTAGGGCTTATAACTGTGACAAATAGCGTATTAACTTACCACCGCCACTAACTCGAATAGAAATGGAGCTCCCATAAGTTTTTTAGTTTTAACTGCACCCGCAAGACAATTCAAGGCGGTGAACAATTCAGTTTGGGATGGGGTCGAACACGGAGCGAACACAAAAATATGAAAGGGTCAAAGTACAAAATGACATATGTACGTCCACACATATATAAACAAACAAACATCCCCGATTTTCAAATTGTGTTACCCCTGAGAGTGTCTCGCTCACTCGCCAACTATAAGACAACACATCTCTAGCCATGCTGTTGGGCCTCCTCATTTGTGACCGTCTACAGGAAAACCGGGCACAACGCGGCGTGCGTAAATATCGAGAAAAGATCGATCGATTTCTTAAAAATGTATTGTTTCAAGTCGACAGAAGGGAACGGTTAGGTCTATTATAGTGAGAACGACTTAAGCTACAACGATAAAACTTGGAGAGCTCAATATCTGGACTCCGACAACTCTGTAAGTGCAAAAGAAATTTTTTTCGAAGGGTGCCACGTTGTGCTGGTTTTCCTGTAGACCACGTTGTGCTGGTTTTCCTGTAGACAGTCACATTTTATGAGCAAATAATTGAGAAGAAAGTGATGTGAGCAAGACACTCAACATCTGACTCAATCAAAACTATATGGTGTGTGTAATCTGTGTGTGTGGTATATTAATTAATCAACGGTGCTTGTGACAGTAACTACCATTTTTTTGTATTTTTAAGAGGCTATGAAAAAATAAGGGAAGTGTATTTACAAGTTCAGATTTACCACCAGAAAAATTAACGTAGTTCCCAAAAGGGACCAAGACATATACATACATACATACATACATACATACATATATACATACATACATACATATACATGCATACATACATGCATACATACATACATACATACATACACATACACATCCAGATATTGAGCTCTTCAAGTTTTATTACCGTAATTTAAAATGTTTCCGATATATTTGACCTAACTGTTCCCTTTCATAGGCTTATTTAATCAATATTTTCTTGACGTTTACGTGTGCCGTGTTGTGCCCGTTTTTTTTTTACAGTCACATACACACACACATACATACACACATACATACATACATACATACTCACATATATACATGCATACATACATATCCAACAAACAGGTGACAGAGTTTCATGCAGATATCGAAGCCCTAAAATTTCTCCCTCTTAACCGATTACGCGCGAATAAAAATTTTAATTGCGCCTTACGTAATGCGGTCACGGGCGCACGCGAGACACAGAGGATTGATTGCTTGGTGGGAGGGTGACACTAAGCGAGAGAAAGAAGACGAACGTTTGAAGATTGCCTCGGGGACAGTATTATCGAACGATAGAGTACGCTCTAGGCTATTGGGAAAGCATAAATTCGACGCTAAGGAGCTGTTCCCGACTTAAAAATAACAAAGTACTCGCACCGTTTGGCAAAAACCTTTATGGCATCACACTGAGGCTCTTAGTAAGCACACTAGTAAGGTTGGAAGTATGGTTTCATGGCTGAAGCAGTTTGCTACTTGATCGTAGAGGTAAGAGAAAGTGTTTTTGCACGCATCTGTCTTACATTCAGGAAGAATTTGTTGATATTTATTTAGGGTGTGTTTTATTTTGAACTGAGCAATCTGTTATAAATTTTGTGAACAGAGAAGCTTTTTATGGCTTTTGTGCATGAAAACAGGTACATCACAAATAAATGATAGAATATTTTAGTGTATTCAGTTTGGTACTCCAAGGTGTCTTTACTTTTGATGTGCTGGTAGGCTGCATTGTTGACAGTATAGTTAGTGATCTTACTATCAAGTGCAACTGGTCATAGCAGCATAATAGAAGTATGTGTCACAGGGCTCCCTGCAGTCTCACCTGTTGTATAACAATATTTATTTTTACTTATTGTTATAAAGAATGTGGTTAAAATTCCTGTAGAAATCGCTACCTTTCAGAATCATCAATTCCGTTTTCTCGTCAGAGTCCTTGACCATCTAGTGACTGCTGCAGTCACTACACCCATCAGTACTGAAGTCATTCTTGCTGTCATCAAACTCCTCGTCACTACCATCAGAGTTACTGCCATTCTGGTCACTGCCATCCTTGTCACTGCCATGCTGTGCCAGGTCAAGAATAACATCTTCATCACTAGGATGCTGAAGTGCCAGTGTTCCACTTGCCAAGATAGCTTTCTTCTTGTTTTATCATGAGCAGTTATAGCTAAAGCAATATTGGTTTCTAAAAAATTATTCTGTGTACCTTTATTATATTATGAAATATTATTTTCAATTTATACTTTATCAGAAAGAAGTCTTATTGTTGTGACAAAATTTACTCAACATTTTCTTATGGCAGTCTATGTATTTTATAAGCCTAAAATATACTTACAACAATATAGAATCGTCTGCAATTGTGATTGGTGGCGTCCTTGACTCCACAAAGCTGTAGGGCTAAATGGACGCGAAGACGCTTTTTTGACGCATTTTCGCGTCCTCGCGGTTATCGATTTTTCTTAATTGACGCGTTTTCGAGTCCTTCGGCATTAATCGGTTAACTCTCTCCCTAATTCTCTCCCTAATTTTATTTTCCTCCAACCCTCCCCCCCCCAGCCTCCACTTTTTCCCGCAGAATTTATTTTATTTATTTCTTGCAATTGCGTCTGAGCTAATTAACTCAACCTTGAATAAGCTGCGCACAGGCCAATAGTCTTATACCAATTTTAATGTGAAAGTTTTTACAATTCATTCATTTCTCGATGCAACAATCAAGGTATTGAACAGTTAACTATCGAGACATCGCTTCCTTTTGGATGGTGCCTATAAACTTCAATATATAAGGCACATCCTCGTTTAACTTGTGCCTTAAAAAAACTATATTGCACACAAGCTATTCAAAGAAACACGGGATGCTAACCTTATTCTTTCTTATTTCACTTCATGTGAATAAATGAACCTTTCATACATTGTTGCTGCAACCTTCTGCAGTATAGGACCCCATAGCAATTAATCATGCCCTCCTTTTCAAAATCTTTTTCCTATTATTCAACTTGGATCAATGGACAATACTTAACCATTGATGAATCCATTTGCATTATTAAGGCAAGTTCACAATCAGTAACCAGAAGGGAATCTGGTGCCTCAAAGGTTCTCAAGAAGAGAAAGAGACTAAGAGAACCATCCGGTTATAATGCCTTTGCTAAGGAGTTCCACTCTCGGCAGATTGAAGGTGAGTATGAAGTCTCATCCATTGCAGTGTTGTTGTAATAGAATGTGAAGGTGAGGTACAGGTGTGGATATAATGATGGCTGCAATAGTGCAGTGTGGGAAACGAAATGATAAAGCTTAATAAATGAAACTCACAGGAAGATGTTCAGCAAAATAGTAGTAAAAAATACATTTAGTCTTTAGTACTATAATTTGGACTGAAGTGTGTTCTAATGAACTGAAATATAAGCACATCATAAATGATTTGTAGTGTATTACTGAGAGGTATGGTCAAGCAACTTCTTTGTGTGTGCATGCACTACTCTTTGGATTTTTTCGGATAGCGAATTATTGTTCTACTGTACAATAAGCCACACTAGTGTAGATCTTGATCCATCTTGTTGAACCATGCAATGGTTAGAAAAAGAAAAGTGTTGGTTTTTTGTTTAGAGTGTTTGTGGCATTGTAAGAATTAATTTTTTTGTGTTTTGACAGATGAATATCTTTTTTATAAACATTCAGTTGAGATGTGATGCATATAATGCAGAGTGACTCAGCAATATCCTAGTTTTTGTATGGCTTCATTGTACCTATCTACCAGTGATTCAGAAAAATCCTATCCAAGTTTTTGTGCAGCATAGCAATGACTTTCGCTTTTCCACATTTAAAATAACTGGTAAAGGGTTTGTCATCCTGAAAAATTATTCAAATAGTCAGCTGTTTTTAGAGGCACTATTTTACTTAGTTTGTAATCCCATGCTACCATTTATATAGCTACTTGACTGCCGAATTGCATTAAGAGTAGGTCTAAGAAGCTGCATTTTCCAGTAAAAATGGCGGCACCCGCCAAACATAGCCTGTCACATATAAACATATACCCGATTTGGCATTAAATACCGTAATAGTGTCTGAGTAGGGAATGCGTTCCACATCACTATATCAGTGGTGGCGGAATCATTTTTTCATTGGTCAGGCAAATTCATACCTTCTATTTAATGTTATTAAAAATTTTAATTTAAAAAAATAGAAGAAAATTAATGATTAGCTCGAGTTAAAAGGATCCAAAAAAATCTTGTTTACCTTTCATTTTTGCGAACTCCGCTTCGGGAATTTAAATGACTTCTCTGGACGATACTGCTCTCCCTGTAAGCTACCGCTGGAGTCACCACAGGATGATGATTATTACCACACTATTCACGATCGCAAAGAGCGCAGAGTTCAATAGCTTACGGGTTTGATTCCTATAACAGGGCATAGCTAGAAATGAAAGTAATTGCACTATCGTGTCGAGGGGTAAGTTAATGCTTTATGTCATTGGGTCAAAAAGGGAAAAGAGTTTTAACTGTTTGCTCCTGGATTGGTCCGGCGGCTGCCGGGTCTGCCGGGCCGGTTCCGCCACCCCTGTATATGTAGCTGTTGCTATATGTGACCGTTGGCACAATGCAGCATGCTTAAACGAGAAAGATTTATCGATTTCTTAAAAATGTATTAAATTAGCCTACGGAAGGGAACGGTTAGGTCTAATATATTGGGAACGACTTAAGCTACGGTGATAAAACTTGGAAAGCTCAATATCTGGATGCCGACAACTCTGTAAGTACAAAAAAAAAATTTTTTTATGAGGGCGCGCCACATTGTGCCTAATTTTCCTGTAGACGGTCACATGTGTATTGATCTGGTCCTACCTATTTAGAGCTAAAATATGTGTAACATTAGTGTTACTATGATTCAAGTCAGCGAATACGTATTCTAGAGAACACGAGAGATTTTTTATAGAAATGATTTTTGTCCATACAAAAACACCACCCATTTTAATGAAAGGTGATACACCATAGCCACATATACTATACCAACATATATGGAGCTCTGTGTTGAGCTAGACACACCAGAGTAATATTTGTGCTTTGCCAATCAATATCAGGAGTTCATACAAATTTTTTCGCTGGGGTGGGGAAACATATCATACTAATGCAGGTGTTAGACCACACCTACAAGTAAATTATGGTGATGAAATATTTTCTGTGGTTCTGCTAAAGTCTCTTTAATTCTCTTTGTTGCCTTACTCTATATGTGACCATCTACAGGAAAGCCGGCACAACATGGGAGGTTTAACCGTCTAGAATAGATCAATCGAATTCTTAAAAATGAATTAAATAAGCCTATTGAAGGGAACGATTAGGTCAAATATGTCAGGAACAGCTTAAGCTACTGCGATAAAACTTGGAGAACTTAATATCTAAAACGAAAAATATGCAGATGATCCCAAATTAGGGAGGGGGGGGGGGGGGTTCAAACGAAGTGTTGTTATTATGAAGATGATTAACAATTAATTTATAAATCGCTTAGGAGAACATGGGGGCTTCCTCACTTGATGTAAATAATCATTTAGTCACTCATAAAGCCATAGACAAGACGGCCTACACATCGCTTATTGTAACCAGATCTCAGACTAGAACGCAGCATTCCTCTGAACCTCCATCAAGCGTGACAGATATGAGTACTCCATCTGAACCCCTTATGCAACTTCTACTGGCCATGCAGCAACAAAATCAGCTAATCCAACAACAGTTGTCTGCTGAACAAAATGCGAGAACCCAGGAGAAATTAAAGGAACAGGAACAACGAGAGGCTTGGGAGAGAGCCCAGAGAGAACAATGGGAAGCAGACTGTAATCTCAGAAAAGAACTACAGGCGTTGCAAATGGAGCAGGCTGAAAAATTGGAGACAGAGAGACAGGAGCTGCAAGAAAAGCTTCGTCAGCAGAAGGCAGCCAGTGACATACCACGCATGGGAGATAGTGAGGCAATTTTGGCTTATTTTGAGCGGGTGGAGTGTGCTTTCATTTCATTGGGCATAACTGTTGACAAACACAAATTAGATGTATTAAGATCAGGTCTTCAAGATTCTTACAGAGAGGTGTTACTAAATATTACTGGTGGGATGGATATTACCTATGATGTCGCTAAAGCACAAGTACTTATTGGTGCTGGGTTTAGTTTACACCAAAATGTGATGCATTTTGCACCTATTGGTTCAACTTCTAATGAGCCATCTCGATGGTTTAAAGAAAAAGCATTTCTAAGATAGAATGGATGGGGTGGATGTTTGCACTTATATGGCAGAGCTAGAACAGAAATTAGATGTGTTGAGAACTGATATGCAAGCAAAGCTAAGGGAAGCAAAAACAAAACAAAGAATGAAAGAAGATGACAAAATTTTGAGAACATTTAGTGTAGATGACAAGGTGTTATTTAGAACACCTGGACTGAGTGGGAAACTTGAGTCTTCTTGGGACGGTCTCTTTGTGATCACTAAGTGTATTGGTGACCTCAATTATGAAATAAAGAAGGTTAAAGATGGTAGACAACACAAGAGAGTAGTCCATATTAACCATTTAAAACCCTTTAGTGAAGAATTTCTAATTGTCAACAGGGTTGTGGTTACCACAGATGAGGGTGAGGAAATGGAGAGCAAATGTACCTTGTCCCATCCAGTTCTTAGCGAAGAACAAAAGTGTGAGTTGGACGGTGTTCTGAGCAAGTTTTCTAGCATATTTTCTGAAACACCTGGGAACACCCATCTGGCAACCTTTGGTATTGACACTACCTCTGATGTCCCCATCAATCTGGCCCCATACAAAATTCCACTAGGTCTCGAAGCTCAATTTAAACAAGAACTGAAATCTTTGCTTGATCAGAATATCATTGAAAAGAGTACGGCTAAGTGGGCTTTTCCCATGATACCAGTACGCAAAAAGGATGGTGGTCTTAGGCTTGTGGTTGATTATCGCCGATTGAATGCTATTACAGTTTCATTACCCTTTTACATGCCTACCATTGAAGAGGTTGTAGATAAACTTGGAAATGCCAAATATTTTTCGAAACTCGATTTGACTAAAGGATTCCATCAAATCCCGATTGATGAAAACTCTAAGGATAAAACAACATTTATTACGCCATTTGGGAAATATCGTTACAACCGTCTCCCATTTGGTCTCAAGAATGCTCCAGCAGCATTTCAGACTATGATATCGTCATGTTTAGAATCATTGTGTCATTGTTCATCACCTTACATTGATGATGTCATAATTTTTTCTAATTCATGGTCTCAGCATCTGTTAGACATACATGAAGTTCTGTTTTTGTTGTGTGCTGCACAATTGACTGTGAAAGCTAGTAAATGTGTGTGGGGTGCTAGCTCTATCGAATTTTGGGAAGAGTCGTGGGAGCACATGGTATTTCTATACCTCATACACGCATACAGTCTTTTCGGAATTATGTTAGACCTGTATCACAAAAACAAATGAGATCCTTCCTTGGACTTGTAAATTTCTATCGTGCTTTCATTCCATCATTGGCTATGTATACTAAATCTTTATCTCTATCTTTGACTAAAACTCATCCTTCTAATATTGTGTGGACTTCTGAAATGTTATCTGATTTTGACTCTATTGTATCTTGTATTTGTGAGCACTCTTCTCTTACCATCCCAACCCCTGAGGATGTGTTCTCTCTCTCTTCTGATGCTTCCTCTAAGGGTGTGGGTGGAGTTCTTTATGTCTGCAGGGATGGTGTTGAGCATCCAGTGGCCTACTACAGCTGACAAACACGAGCACGAGAGGAGAAATACAGTGCCTCAGAACTCGAATGTCTAGCCTTGGTCGAGACTCTAGAACATTTCAAAGCCTATCTCATTGGCAAACATTTCAAGGTTTACACAGATCATAAGGCATTACAAGCTCTACTCACATCAACAAGTTTAAACTCGAGGCTGATGTGGAGGTGGGTTGTCAAGTTGATGGACTACGACATGCAAATCTGTTATCGCAAGGGATCAGACAACGTTGTGCCGGATGCCCTTTCCAGACAGGGTTGGCCAGAAAGAATCAGTCTACCATGCAAGGCAGCAGTAAACCCTCAAACATCATCTATTTCCTTTGAGGATCCATTCTCATCTCAACTGGGGGGAAGTGTGGTGGAAGACCCGACTGATTGAACTGTCTCTTCCCCACAGCTGTGAACATT
>WLWD01005840.1_pt1 | contig 41217 bp, 32 predicted proteins | sample 6712731 | NCBI WGS metagenome assembly WLWD01 (sample SAMN12718690, study PRJNA576275) | sponge metagenome | isolation source: marine sponge | host: Mycale hentscheli | place: New Zealand: South Island, Marlborough, Capsize Point | collected 2014-11-01
GGGTACTTACACTGTGTGGCGGGGTACTTACACTGTGTGGCAGGGTACTTACACTGTGTGGCGGGGTACTTACACTGTGTGGCAGGGTACTTACACTGTGTGGCGGGGTACTTACACTGTGTGGCGGGGTACTTACACTGTGTGGCGGGGTACTTACACTGTGTGGCAGGGTACTTACACTGTGTGGCGGGGTACTTACACTGTGTGGCAGGGTACTTACACTGTGTGGCGGGGTACTTACACTGTGTGGCGGGGTACTTACACTGTGTGGCAGGGTACTTACACTGTGTGGCAGGGTACTTACACCGTGTGGCAGGGTACTTACACTGTGTGGCAGGGTACTTACACTGTGTGGCAGGGTACTTGCTAGTAAGGAATAATCGTTGACACTGGGTCAGTGCTTGAGTGAGATGTAGAACCATTCACAAGCAAAATTAAAAGCTTGTCAACAAGTGTACTGCTAGCCTATAATCAAATTGTCATGCTGTGCCCAATTTCCCCATGAATAGTAGCATATGGGTTGGGTATGATACCTCCATTTATAAAAAAAAAAGGCCTATCTGTAGTGCAATCTATTCAACTTTTAACAAGTTTATTAAAACTTCATCCAGACATTTCTTTCGTCCCACGGCACAAAGAAGGATTTTTAAAGTATTGATTAAGTACTATCTTTAACTCTCACTCTCTTTCTTCTTCCATCTGTTACTCTTGTGCAATAAAATCAACACCTATGTAAGAAATAACCTGGCATTCTCACTTCACTATTCTACCACTCAAACATACACACACAGTTCTTCTTTTACTTACTCCATATATTTCTTTAGCTTCATCTTGGTGATCTGACTCCAAGTAAGCAAAGAAAGACAGTGTATCTAAAGTTCTTGCTGGCACACCACACGAGCACAAGAGTTCCTTCCAATCTTCCAACGATTTCCCACGATCTATTAGGCTTCTCAACAAATTTATAACACACGTTCTCTTGATATGAGGTATGTCCCCAAGTAAGCGCCTTGCTTTCTCATCTTCATTGCTATAGCGACAAATAGCACATATAAAATAATCCTTCAAAACGAGTGTAATATGCTTTGAACTTTTACGAGCTTAAAGAGGACACACGTAACGAAACAACTCAAAATACACAAGGACAAGTATATATGCTTAAATAGTAATGTTGACTTGGATATATATATATAGCTAAATAATGTTTAGTAACTGCTTAATTAAATAAAAAACTACTGGTGATACATAGTCAGATATAGATACAAATTATAAATAAAACTACAACTCAGACATTTTGCTTATAATTTCAGGTACTGACTTGCCAGATTATAAATATAAAACAACTCAACAATACAAGCTGTTAAGTTATGAAATAATTGCTGGACAGAATAAAATTTAGTATAAATTATTAAATATGGACCAGAAGTTTTATCTTATAAAGACTCTAGGAAACAAATATTTTACGGTTGCTACAAGATTTAGTGTAATAAATAACTCTTTTAACAACAGAAATTATGTCACTCACAAATAACAACAACAACAAAAAAAGCAAACAAAAACAAACTTACTTTATTACCAGAGCAACAACTTTAGCTTGCAAAATTTCACTCTCCTCTATTCCAGCGTACTTCTGAGCTTCTTCTATCTTCTGTACCTTTCCATGTTCCACCCAAAGAGGTAGTATCTTCAGGTACCACTTGCTTGGCTCCTTCATTTCTTTCAGTATCTCTTCAGCTCCTACACTTAACAAAGTCTTATGTAAATAAACATTATCTCAGCAAAAAAAATAAAATTTTTTTTCTTTTGGTTAACTATATTCAGTTCCAAGTCCACAGAACTAGTCCAGGTATAATGGAGTATTAGTTTGCCTCAGCAACCTTGAGGAACAAGTGGATGTGAATTCACAGCTAATGTGAATGTATGACTGACACAAACTTACGATCGAGGTCTTTGATAGTTGCAGTGAAGTAAGATAAAAGTGTCCTCAACAAGTGACCATCTGGAACAACCCCAGCATCTTTCATTTTCCTTCAAAATCAATCAAATTGTTTGCACTAAACTTAAAGAAATAAACAACAACTCTTTAGATTAGCTTTACATATCACTTTCACAAGTGAGCAGCCAGACTGACCAAATGGCAAAAGAGATTGACAATTCTATACACCAATACTTAGGCCCAATATATACCTACAAATAACTAGTGCATACATGGGCTAGCAGGCAGCTTCTATTATAATCTTCTCTTGTTATGCCACACCCATTCTGTGAACTCATCTCTTACCGGAACATTCCATCACCCAGTGACAGTTCACAGTGATACGCTGCTATTACTGCACACCTCCACGTTGTGGCTGGAATATCCTCCTTCCTGTCACTCACTGACAGCTCTTGGAACTCCTCCAAGGCCTCCTGGTACCTCTAAATATCAATACTATTATGTAATAACAACAAAATATTGTAGTAGCGTGCACCAGCTATGCTAGGCATTTATATGAATCACAAATTGGACACTTAAGTATGTAATATAATATATAGTTCCATTCACATTCATACGTTCATCTTGAAAAAAATGGTGAAAAATTGTTAATTTCTATAGTTTCTCGTCTCCAATGGAATCCTTTGGTTTATCGATCTTTATCATCAATAGTTTACCCATTTGAATTAGGTTGTGTCTGACATCTGATTTTACGCGGACACAGTTATGTCTTACAAACTTAGGAGCTCATTTTCTACTTGAATTAGCGGCAGTGGTAGGTTATCTTGGCTAATGCGCTGTTCATCATATTAGAGCCCTATACCACAGTATTCTTCTTACTTGAAAATCCATTGTCCAATAGTCAAGTCATGAAAGTAAGTCTTGTGCTAGTATATCCAGTGAACAAGTGTGTGTGAAAGTGTAGAGTGTTACAGCTACTGCTTAGCTAAAGAATAGCACAAAGTAAACATAACTACCTCACCATTTAGGGTAAGACTACTGTACTATAGGTAATTCCTTAGAAATGCATGTTGTTGTTTTTTAATTCAAATAGATGTGGAGAGTGGTTACTATAGCATTGAAGTATGTCATTAAAAACTTATACGTTTTAAGTAGCTGGAGTGTTTTCTGTCAGGAACACAGGTCATTTAGATGAAGCCATCATTACTCTGAAAAATTGAGGTAAGAATTACACATTTGCTAGCTAAAAGACTTGGTCAATGGCTACATAGATAGTTTTAGGACTAAATGGACTGAATGATGCCTTCTAGAGCTAGCAGAATCTAAGATATTAACTTCAGGCAAACCAAATGAACGTATTGTTACTTGTATACAGATTTTGTGAAGGCAAAAATCAACTCATATCCTACTCAAACTTGTTTGAATTATTAGTGCACAATGGCTCTCTCGCCATTTGTGCTGAAGCACCTAACTAGTAAATAGTCACTACCTCATTGTGTACTAGCTATAAATAGTCACTACCTCATTGTGTACTAGCTATAAATAGTCACTCATTACCTCATTGTGTACTAGCTATAAATAGTAACTCATTACGTCATTGTGTCATAGCTATAAATAGTCACTCATTACGTCATTGTGTACTAGCTATAAATAGTCACTAATTACCTCATTGTGTACAAGATAAACTATATTATGGCCTTGCATTATAAAATCATTCTTCATTTCCAGAGACAACCCCTCGTATAATTGTAAACAATCGCCTTTGGATAAACCGTTGAAATAACGCTGAGCAAAAGCCTAAATAAAAAACAACACACACACAAACAAAAATTATAATAGCCAAAGTAATCACAATATTTCACCCATCTTTCTTTAATATTTATAAATACCCAACTTCATGCCTTGTAAAATAGAATTATTAATGAGTGAGCAAACTGAGTGAGACACTATCAAGTAGAGCTGGTGATATTGGATAATCACAGGAGATACAATATTAGCTTGAATTATCACAATAAAGCGATATATCACGATATTTCATAAATAATACCTAACAAAGTAAATTTTATTCAAACAGAGTTTTCCCTGTTCATCAGCTTCCAGTCCAAAGTTAGTCCACGGGGCAAGAAAGTGTTGGCTTCCTGAAGTCAGAATTTGAACTCACAGCCATTGCTAGCTACTTCAAAAACTTCAATAGTACCATATTATAGCCAAGTTTACAAACAACAAAAATGGCTGTTCCTCGTAACTGTCCTGCGTGTGAAGCTCCCACATTAATTAATCTAACAACCTACGCCCATGACTTTGTGAGAAACCGATAATATCGTAAGAATACAATTGAAATATCATCTTTGCATTGTAGGGTTTTAATCACAGTGCAACGATGACTCCAGTGTATCGCCCAGTTCTGACTATCAAGAGTAACACCACTGAAAATTGGGATATTCGTTTATATTGTACTCGTATGGCGAGTCAGCAAACATCACCTTCTGAACTTTGAACTTGCTTTGTCATTCTCGTTTACGCCATCATTACATCATTCGTTTTTACTGTATCATTCCACGTGCATATGTGCGTCAATTACAATCAAATTTTCTCACAAAAAATGACTAGTTTCTAGTAACCCATGCTAGTTGTCCTATCAACCACTGACATTGGTGACTACCGACAGACGTACGTACATCACTAGCACTTTGTACCGTCTGTCACTCTCATATTTTTGTGTTTGTTTGGAAGGCTACCCCGTCCCATACTTCACTAAAACATTTAATGTGTGTACTTACCATAACTGACTTGATCAAAATGCCAAACACACAAAAAAAGTATAATTTTCTTTATTGAAATCTTATAAAAACATTCTCTTATCCCTAAAATAATTTGTTTAAAAGATCAGTTGATCCTCTGCACTAGCAGATGACTGCACACATAGCCAGCAGTAGGCAAGTCATCTACTGATCCTCTGCACTAGCAGATGACTGCACACATAGCCAGCAGTAGGCAAGTCATCTACTGATCCTCTGCACTAGCAGATGACTGCACACATAGCCAGCAGTAGGCAAGTCATCTACTGATCCTCTGCACTAGCAGATGACTGCACACATAGCCAGCAGTAGGCAAGTCATCTACTGAACAACATAATTACTTCTATTTATCAGAATTTAATTTGATGTATTGCCAGTAACTTGCTAGCAGTCAATCAGCTTAAATCTAATAAAGATAATTTAAATTACTGCATACCTGGAGTAGAAATGCCACTTCATCTGGAGCAGGTGAGTACTCAGATCTCCTCATAAAATTCCAAATCTAAAATCCGGTGTATAATATAGGGAATAAACAAGGCAGGGCAGACATTTTTTTTTAGTGTCTGACACTTGAATCAAACGAGGTTCTCTATGTCACTCCATTCTATTTCAACCATTACCTTGTTGGTTGCTAGAATTTTGTTTATTTATCATTATTATCACTATCATTATTTTAAACCCTACCAAATATTATTATATGACTGAGAGTAGCAAACAATTTCAAAATATTTTTGGGGTAAGATTGCTTTCTTTCTTCTGTTAACTCAACAAGTTCTTTTACTTCACAGAACAGATAGGAAACATGATGACAGAGATTCAACTTCATGACCCGTTAGAAACAGCTATACCACTACCGGTGGAAACGAGGTTCTACTGTTGTTAAAACTTTTGTAACACTGTTAAGTAGCAGTAGTTATTGCAGCTGCTCTACACTTCAGCACTTTCTATTTAGTTACGCTAAGGATATCTGTAGCTCAGACTTGTTGAAGGAACGATCTAAAGCCTACAATAAATATCTACAATTACCATTTATATTTTTCTAAGCACACTTAATTAGTTATCTAGTGTTATATTAAAAGACATTCTCAGGCAGGTAGGGATGACAGCTGTCTTTAAGCTTCACTCTTGGATGATGAGATAACAACAGAGTCAGTACTGCACTCTTATTTACACTGGCTACTTTAATACAGTTTTGTACGCCTGCTCGCAAATAAAGAGTTAAAATATTAAACATTAACTTACTTCTAGCATGTCTCTATGCTTCAATGTTCTTCTTGCATTTGTGAGAACTTGGCAGTTGTGAATGAGTTCATCAAATGGAATCTTTGCTCCCTATACAAACAAAAGTGTTAAAACTAAAGTTTAATAAACTTCTACAAGTGAACCCAATAGAGATCTACAGGTGGGGATATTAACCAGTTGTAAACCTTGAGGATGTCCAACAAGGCAGGAGATGTTTGTATGTGGTAAAAGAACTACACTTGTATAATATAGACATCAGACATGTTTTAATGTTTAAAAAAAATTGCATGATGAAAGGTAAGAAAAAACAAACAAACTCTATTTATTGTTGTGTATATGCCTGTAATGGTTCACAAGATGATTGAATTCCATACCTTGTCCACGAGATGGTTCAGTAAAGGCATGTTGAGAACCTCATTTACCCAAAACAGTCTGTAGGAATAACTTGAGGGCAGACTCTCTACCATTGCCACGCCCAGCTCACTCTGATCCAAATCCCTCCAATTAATTCTAACAATACATATATATATATATAATACTTATAGCACGAGTCAGAGTACGATATGGGAAAATATTTTACGAGCACGCAAAATATTTTCACGAGCCAAAGGCGAGTGAAAATGTGGCGTGAGAGTAAAATATCATTCCCATATTGTACGACGAGTGTGATAAGTGATTTATTGCTTCTTTGAAATTTTTCTCAACCGGTTACAATACAATTTTCATTAAAATATCAAAGCTGCAATAAATATATTTATTGCAGCTTTGATATTTTTACTTGAATATTTCCGCATCACGCGAGCGTTCTGTATTCTCCCATATTGTACGCTACTTGTAGCGCGCGCGTAGCGAGTAAAATCAATGAAAATTGTATTGTAACCGGTTGAGAAAAATTTCAAAGAAGCAATAAATCACTTATCACACTCGTCGTACAATATGGGAATGATATTTTACTCTCACGCCACATTTTCACTCGCCTTTGGCTCGTGAAAATATTTTGCGTGCTCGTAAAATATTTTCCCATATTGTACTCTGACTCGTGCTATAAGTATTATATATATATAATATATATATAAATATATATATATATATATATACATGATAACAAGCATACCAGACTCTAGTGACACTACAATACAATGTGGTAATATGACTACGTATGTATCAACTATCCATACTTAACAGATGAAATAGACTGGTAAAGGGTCTACAGTCCACTGAACAATTCCCCTAAACACTTACTTGAGAATTACAGACACCATGAAAAGGACCATTCTGCTCGACCACAATAAACTCTTGTCCTCCATCTTCTTAACTAATAATCATAATAAATAATAATATGCAATACAGTATTATAAGAAACAGATATCGTAAGAAGTATATCAGGCTCAGCCTTCCAAAATAAGGTAGATAAATGAACAAGAAGATGTTCTCAGACATGAACAGACAAACAAAAGAAACAAAAAACTTTAAACATTTTGTTCACCTTCAACTACAAACTTTATACAGTCAGTCAGCATTAGCTACAATATTCACTAACATTACTAACTGAGCATGCTCATTAGGTCTGACTCTTCATGTGTTTTTTTTTGTTCCCTTTTTTTCTCTTGTGTGTGCCCACCTTACTTCTATTAATTATGGTTTCTTTATTTCTGTATCACTCAGTGTGTGTGTGTGTGTGTGTGTGTATTGGCTAATCACTATTGTAACTTGAATGTGCTGTGGTGTCAGGGGGCATTGGTGTAGTCATTGGGTTAGTGTAACTAGAAGCCTGGGAACTGCTTGCTGGATTTACGCCCCAGCAGTCATTTTCTAAGACAAGACATTCCCAGCACACGTTCAAGCCACAATATCTACTTTTATTGAAGAAAGATTCTCTGCTTAAAAAAAAAAAGTCTGGAGAAGAAGAAGGAAGAGGAGGGAGGGGGAAAGAGTGTTCTATTTTTAAAATATAAACCCACCTAATAATGTTCTTATATTTCTAGCATTCATTCTTGTAGTGTTCTTTTCATTTTATATGTTCTATACCAATCTAGTTATAGATTCATCCAATCACTCACAGGTAACTAGCGCTGCTGAGTAATTCCCATATACCAACTGAAATACAAACATCTGTGCCCTCCACAGAGCATCTCCAGAGTCCATGACCTCCTACAGTATAAAATAATCTAATATAATTAGACCAGTGGAACTATGGATAAAAATTAATATGCTACAAAATTCATAAAAAAAATGGTTGATACTGAGTAAACAATTTCTGCCATGTCCTATTTCAGGAGAAACTATCCTAAACATTATTCATAAATGAATGAAGAGTCTAAATCCAGTACATCATGATAGTGTCCCACACTGACAGCATTCCTCTATATCCAGTACATGATAGTGTCCCACACTGACAGCATTCCTCTAAATCCAGTACATGATAGTGTCCCACACTGACAGCATTCCTCTAAATCCAGTACATGATAGTGTCCCACACTGACAGCATTCCTCTAAATCCAGTACATGATAGTGTCCCACACTGACAGCATTCCTCTAAATCCAGTACATGATAGTGTCCCACACTGATAGCATTCCTCTAAATTAAGTCCAATTCTTACTTAATAGCTAATTAACACATCAGCACTAATGCAAAATGACTCAGTGAGGTTCAATTTTCTGTAATTGACAGCTAAAACCTTTTCTTATCTTCAAGTAACTCTGAAATGATGTATTTTAAAAATGAATTCTAAACCACAATTGTCAAAGAAAGGCCCATTAACCCATCATTAAACTAATTTAGTTGCCAGAATAATGATATAAGTATCTAAGGACTTCTTGGGTCCAGTAGGTTCTATTGAATTTGAAATTGTTAAAAAAAAAATCTATGTACCACTGAAAATCAAATCATATGAGTGTAAGAGACACACATACGTACCTGTGTGCGTACATAATCATGTATACTCAAGCCAGCATTTGAAAATGTTCTATCAATATACTGCTGTCTGTAAACACACACAAACAAACAAGTAACAACACTCACAACAAATATTTCCATGCATAGGATGAAGCAATTTTCAACCCTTCATAATATACAAACACACAAAGAATGTTTGTATATAGCAAATGTTTATGCTGTGAAGTTAAATGCAAAGCTAACTTGCAATGACTAGTAAATCCATAGAAATAACTCCTATTGCAAGTATCAGGAAATCAGTGGCTGAATGATGAAAAACAATTATAATAAATGTATTGTTAATGTTGTTATATTGACTGATGACTGGTTATATCTCACATAGCTAGGGGGTAGGGAAAGAATGGGTTGGAAGATCCACTCTAGCAGACATTAAGAGAAAGGACAATGAAATCAGAAGCTATAACAGCAAGGCCACTGGGTGGGAGGAGTTCAATGACTGCTAATAATAGGAAAGTGGGACAGGATAAGGAATTGGAGAATATTTCTATTCATATGATTCCGTCAAAAAGAGAAGAAGGAAAACCTAAAACAAGTTTTGGCCATTTAGCCGCAGGTTAGGTGGGGTTAATCCCAGGCGGGGAATTCCTGCACGTTGGTAAAGGGATACTGGGTCTGTGGGCCCAGGCATCACGTGGGAGTAAAAGCGGGAGAAGAGCGATCAGTTAGTTCACGTGGAGCACTTGACGCCATTGAGCCTGACAGTCTATTTCTATTTCGAGTCTATTCGATTGCTAGCTAGCCATCTTTTGGTAATGGCGTCAAATGCTAATTGCAATAGCGCCGAGAGCGGCAGTAATACTTGCAATACTGGCGAGGACCAGCAACGCAGCAGAGTGGTCCCAGAGGAGGTGGTTGGTGTCATCAGGACTGTGGTGACGGAGCTGTGGGATCAGCTGCAGCAGCAGCAGCAGAGGGGGGGTGGTGGCAGTGGAGTCACAACCGGGACTAACCCTGCTCGATTGGCCCCAGGGGGCCCCAGTGTAGATGCCAGTTCAGGAGAGACCCCCACTCCAGCTAGGGCTGCTGGACCCTCCTCAAGTGGTGAGTGCGTGTGGTGCTTTAGCTGCAATAGTATTAACCCTAGGTAGCATACCCTAGGTAGCAATGATAAGAATGTTAGTGCTGGGAGATAGAGGGGTTGATTAGTAGATCAATCGCTTGGGCAAGGGAGCACAAAGGGAGTGATGGGGTGGGGCTAAGTATGCAACCCCTCTTTTTAAAGCAATAGTAGTGGGTAGCCTTCTAGCAGGGGCTGCCTGGCAAGTAGAGTGACTCTTGCCTGGTACGTGTGAGATCTAGTGCCTAGCAGCAGCTGGTGAGTAGTGTGACCTCTTTACCAGACATGTCTTGATAGGTCACACTTGGATGTGGCTGGTAGGTTGTGTGGCTGGCAGGTTGTGTGACTCCTACCAGATATGCAGGCAGCAGTTAGGTGGGTAGCGAGACTCCTACCAGATCTGCTGTACCTAGCAGTGGTTGGTAAAGTGCAGCGTGGTATGCTTATAGTATCACTTGTGCCTGGGGTGAAATGAAGTTGTCGGGGGTTACACTAAAATCCAGTATAGGCGAGCAAGTGGTGTGACCCTTGTCTGCCGCGGTATGCTCAGCTATCTCATTGCCATATCCCGTGGGTACAGATAAGCGGGTGTCCCTTATCTCGTGCAGGGGGCGTGAGGTAGTGGTATCACTTTAGCTGTCGATTGGCAGCAGTTAGTGCTTCTAATTGAATATGTGGTGTGTACCGCATCTTTAGGACCAAGGCTCGGGAAGTTTGATGCGGGTCGTGTGAGGGACCTAAGCCTGCCCACAATGGCAGAGAACCTGGTATCACCAGGAGGAGCAGGTTCAGAACCGGGGAAAGCCATTGCGGCACCCCCCGAGTCCCCCGCAGGGAAGTTTCAGCTGGGCGAGACCCTGCCTGTGGTCCCAGCTAGGATAGTCCGCCGTATCTTAAAGGGGGACTTCATCGACATGGCTGAGTTGTCGGAGGAGAACCTGGAGGTGGAACTTCGGCGCTCTCTGGACGGTGAGGACACCAACCACTGCCGGCGCACAAACTTCGCCCGGTGACAGACCTGCTGGGATGGGCGAGGGCCTTCTGCCACTTCGCCGGAATTGTTGTCCGTGCCCACCCCAGTAAGGCCGTGGATCTGTGGGCGTACCTGGCCATAGTCCTGTCGGGGGGGGACAAGGGTGACTGGTGGCGGGCGTACGATTCGCGCTTCTGCCAACAGGTTTCATCCCTGGAGAAGGCCGAGTTCGGGCGCCTAGACCAGGTGCTGTACACAAGATGCCTCTTGTCTTCTGGGCCCGGGGGAGCTCTTAGGTCTGTCCAGGGGCCTTCTGACAGCGGACGCACACCTCGGCCGAAGAGAAGGCGTGTGGTAGCATGCTTCGCCTGGAATGACGGCAGACCATGTGCCGTTATCCCGTGTCGCTTCCAGCACATCTGCTCCCGTTGTGGTGGTGAGCACAGGAAAGCGGCATGCCCTCCCATGGAAGAAGGGAAGGGAAAGACATCCAACATATAAACTGCCCAGCGTCTGGGGCCTCTTCAGTTGAACTGTCGCAGCTGTGACTGTTGTTTATGTTTCGATTGTATTGTTGTGCCGTTATTCATTTATTCTTTTTTTGTTTTTTTGTTTTTTTTGTTTCAGGCTCAGCATTCTATGCTTTGTTGATTCACATATGTTTTGACCATTGTTAATGCTAGCGGGGTAGGGTTTGGACAGGCGGGGCGGTTTATGGAGGGCATAACTAGTCGGCGTGGAGGTAGGGGACGGGTAGCTAAGCTGGGTGTTTGGGGGGCGGTGGGGGGTTAGTGCTAGCACTTTGTAGTAAGATAATGGGTAGGGTGTGAAGGTTTTCGCATGCTGGCCGTGTCAGTATGCAAGGATATGTTTGTCCTGAGGGCGTTCCAGGGCATTACTCACTGCTCACGATGGATGGCTGGGCCTCCTCTTTAGTAGGGTATGCAAAGACTGTGTGGTCTTTCCCTCACGCCCTGTCATTGTGTCTTTTGCCGTTTAGGGGTACCATCGTGTTCGTACTCCTACACGGCGGATCTGTTGATGCTGGCTAGCAGAACGGCATCTAGTACCTCCCAGCAGTGGATGGTTGGAGCCATATTCAGTGCCCCATGGTGCCAGAGCTGTGGGAGGAGTGCTTGGCGATCCATCCAGACAGGGCCTATGTCGATTTTCTGGTGCAAGGCCTCCGTGAGGGTTTCCGTATAGGATTTCGCCATGGCTCAGCATCATGCCATAGTGCAGCCAGCAACATGCAATCGGCCGATGTGCAACCAGAGGTGATTAAAGATTTTCTGGCTTCAGAATTGTCGGCAGGTCGAGTGCTGGGTCCTGTGGACTCCGACACCGCTAGGTGTGTGCAAGTGAACCGGTTTGGTCTGGTCCCCAAAGGGCACCAACTGGGCAAGTGGCGCCTCATTGTAGATCTGTCGTTCCCGAAGGGCCCTAGCGTGAATGATGGTATTGACCTCGAGTTGTGCAGTCTGCATTATACATCTGTGGATGAAGCCTGCAAAAGGGTGATAGCAAGGGGTCGAGGCACCATGCTGGCGAAGTTTGATGTGGAGGGTGCCTTTCGAACTGTCCCCGTCCACCCGGGTGACAGGCAATTGCTTGGCATGAGCTGGGAAGGACAAGTGTACGTAGACAAGGTCCTCCCCTTTGGCCTTAGATCAGCTCCAAAGCTATACAATGCCGTGGCAGATGCACTACTGTGGATCCTGGTGAACCACGATGAGGTGGATGGCCTCCACTACTTGGACGATTTTCTTCTCTTTGGTGAACCAGAGTCAAGACAGGGTGAGAGGGCCCTACAATTGGCCTTGGCTCGCTGCGCCATGTTGGGGGTGCCAGTGGCCTCTCGGAAGACTGAGGGTCCCAGTACAACCCTCACCTTTCTGGGGCTCGAGTTGGACACACTGTCCATGACCGTGCGGCTTCCCCCTACCAAACTGGAGCGACTGCGTCGTGAGATCCGGCAGTGGGAAGGCATGAAATCCTGCTCTAAGAGAGAGCTACTGTCCATTATCGGCCAGCTGCAGCACACATGCTGTGCTATCAGACCTGGGAGGTCATTTTTGCGCCGTATGATCGAGCTATCCAAGTGTGTCAGAGAGCTCCACCATCGGGTACGGCTCAATGCAGGTTTTCGTTCAGACCTCAGATGGTGGGGCTGCTTTTTGCCGATCTGGAACGGCTCGTGCCCTATGGCAACCCTATGCCGAGGGCCACCCCAGGTGGCATTGACCTCCGATGCCTCTGGCTCTTGGGGCTGTGGTGCCTTCACTTCCGAGGGGAAGTGGTTCCAGCTGCGGTTCCCCGAGTGTTGGAGTGACTTGCACATCACAGTGAAGGAGCTGTTGCCCATAGTACTTGGTGTCGCGATATGGGGCAATGAGTGGAAGGGCCTCACAGTGTCCTGTTTCTGCGATAACGCTGCGGTGGTGGCCATCGTGAACTCCGGCAGGAGCAAGATGGACAGGGCCATGCACTTGATGAGGTGCTTGTCCTTCTTCCTAGCTAGGTGGAGTGTGTCATTAGTGTGCAGGCACATTCCAGGGTCCCAGAATGGGGCAGCAGATGCGTTATCACGTGATAACCTCCCTTCTTTTCAGAGACTTGTACCACGGGCGGACAAGGAAGGCGCATCTCTACCAGACAACCTGCTGCAGTGTCTGGTGTTCGGACCCCGGACTGGACGAGGGTGGACTGGATAGCCTTGTTCGGGCGTTCTTTGTGAAGGGTCTCGCCCAGTCAACTCACAGGGTTTATTCCAGTGGTCAGAAACGATTCTTGGGCTTTTGTGGCTCAGCTGGTTTGCTTGCTGTGCCGGCCAGCGAAGATGTCCTATGCAAGTTTGTTGCCAAGATGGCCAGTGAGGGACTTAGACACAGGACTATTAAGTCCTACATGGCTGGGATCAGACACCTCCACATCGAAGAGGGGCTCGAGGACCCTTTTCTGCCAGCCCGACCACGTCTTCACTATGTGTTGAGAGGTGTGAAGAGGTCACAGGGTGAAGAGGGGGGCGGCAGTCGAAAGCGCCTTCCAATCACCCCACCACTACTGCACCGCATTAAGGCAGTCTGGGAGTGTCAGGCGAGTGATCACGACACCGTCATGTTGTGGGCGGCATGCTGCCTGGCCTTTTTCGGCTTCCTTCGGGCTGGGGAATTCACCGTTCCGGGGGACACTGGGTATGAACACTCCACCCAGCTGTCCTGGGGTGACCTAGCAGTAGATGACCCTGTTAACCCGGGCCTTCTCAGTGTCCATCTCAAGGCTTCCAAGACTGACCCTTTCAGGAAGGGGGTCACCCTGTTTATTGGCAAAGTGCCGTCGGAGCTGTGCCCAGTATCCGCCATGCTGGCGTATTTGCTGGTGCGTGGCAAGCAATCCGGGCCCCTGTTCAGATTCCAGGATGGTAAACCCCTAACTCGGCAAAGATTTGTGCAGGCCATGCGGGGGGCATTAATTAAAGCTGGCGTCCAAGCCGATCGCTACGCCAGCCACAGCTTTCGCATTGGAGCTGCTACGACCGCCGCTGCCAGGGGGTTGGAGGACTCCATCATCAAGACGCTCGGTCGGTGGAAGAGCCTGGCATACCTGGAGTACGTCAAAATCCCAAGACAGCAGCTGGCTAACTACTCCGTCATGTTGTGTTAGCATGTGTGTGCGTGCAATATATTCACTGTTGGTGTGTGTCAACTCCATGTGGTTGTCCTGTTCATCGTGTTAAGTCATGTTGTATTGTGTCAATATTCCTAATTGCTATTTAATCTTTCGTGGTGGCTGGTCAGCTGGTTCTGGGTGGGTGCTAGTCCATTCCGTCATTGATGTGCTGGTTTGGGGCAGCGGTCGTGCCTCCCTTGGTGGGATTAAAGGGGCTTGCCCCGCCCCGTTAATTAGCCCCAATTAGCACATGCTGGTTGGTGGCGGGGTTTCTTCCGGCCACCCATGCCAAACTACTCAGCACATGTTGCTGCGGACTAGGAAGGAATATCTAGGAAGACCAAAGGTGAGTGGGTAGGAAAGGGTAATTAGGGGGTAATTAGGGAGTAACGGTGCCACCCACCCCAGGTGCAAGGCCACACAAAGGAGGGGCGGGTGGGCTGGGGGGTCGTCGGGCAGGATGGGAGCCGCAGGATTAAACACATTTAATTTAGTAAAATAAAATACCTCACAGTTCATCCCAGACTGAGGCAGATAACATGGTTTAAGGGTGCAGTACCACTTGAAACCGCAGCGCTAAACCGCAGACGGAGGAGTTATGCTATGTATTTATTTCTCGTTGTCTGTTCAATGTATGCTTACTTTGTTGTTCCAGTTGAAACAGACACCAACAGACAGCTCTTATAAACCAAGTTTCAAGAAAAAAGACCGACCAGGAACGGAAACAACGGTACAAACCTTACGGCTATTCAGCGAAATCAAGGGGCGACCGTTGCAGTTACGAAGTCTATTTTTTTTCCAGCGGTAGCCTAGGGGCTTCCCCACAACATTACAACGCCGTATTTTTGATATTAGTATTTGTTTTCCATTTTTTTAAATATTTTTATATTATTATTTTTGTATCCTATTTAAAAGAAAAAACTCATTGTAATGTTTTTTTAAATGTGGCTTGTACCCCGTGTACAAAATATGAGTTCATTTTGGCCATCCAGTACTTCTGAATATTGATTTTTAGGTACGAAAGCTAACTATTGATTCGTATTCATTTGATTCTTCAACTCCGCCCCCCAACTCTGAGCGCGCAATTTATTGTGGGCAAAATTCCGGGTGGTGGCGCCTCTAATCAGAACTGGTAAGCAAACACAAAAGAAGAGTTACTGTGCGAGTGAGGTCCGCGGGGAAGAGTACAAGACTTCTGGAATGTACTGAAGGGTCCTAGACGATGAAGAAGCGGCGGCGTATTAATGGCGCCTGGAGTCACTCGTTTAGAATAGATATATCACGGCTCCCAGCTGCGACTTGGAAGGAAGAATCTGCTTTGGTGTCTTTGGAGAGCTTGATAGAAGGTTGGTGTAGCGGGTAGAAGTTAGAGGCAGTTTCAGTGTGTTAACTTCAACTTCTCAGGAATTTTTGGTGCTATTTTTTTTTCTATCCCTGTTACTGTTGTGACGGATGAATAATAAATATATATATATGATATTTGCACACCATTAAAAGAAAATGTGAATTATTACTTTTATTTACTAATGTTATTTTCTTTCTACAATAATATATATTTATCAATTAGGCTGTTTATTATCAATTATTTTTATTGATTTATTTAAAATAAGACCTGAATCAAATTTTAGATCATAGTACTTTGTCTAATCTACCTCAACAGGAGAGAAAGGTGCTGGCATGCTCTTCATAGAAATAGATGAGCTCCCATTATGAGAAGGCACAACTCCTTGGTTCTAGGGTACAACTGGCAGGTTCACAACAAAAGAGCAGAAGACATGGCTTCCTTGTTTTCCAGAGGAGAGAATAGTAGACCTTCGGCTCTCCTAAGAAGTCATGCCTCGAATACTACATCCTGGTTATTTAGAAGAGAGGACATGGCACTCCAGTAGAGAGGTCAATGAGAAGGCACAGCTCCTTGGATCTCCTTGATAGTATTGCATACTTCAGAACCTTTGATTTTGTTCATTTCATATTGTATTTGATTATGGCCCTGCTACTATTGAGTTATGATTTTATAATATTGTTTAGTAATATTTTTTAGAAAGTGAACAAATATTAATTATCTACACTGCTGCTTCTGCCCTACAGTACTGGTAGTCCTTTGAGGTGAAAGCTCTTTGTGGTAAATTGTTTGGTACAGTTAATTGGTACGTGTTCAAATTTCAGTTTGCTGAGAGTAAATTGGATCGAGTTACGGGAAACACAAATGGCAGAATGACACGCTTCACACTTCCCAATAAACAATGTACATTTCTGTTAGTACCATAACTACCATACACATGTTCATGTCAGTTCACTTGTAGCATGTTCATGTCTTTACTATAGCTACCACACACATGTACATGTGTATTAGTATACCACTCACATGTACTTGCTTTTATGAGAGTTGCCGCAGTTCACAAGTGACCAATACAGGGTCTTCACAGTTTCTAGGAACAATAAAAAAAATAAAAGGCTATTATGCAGACTCCATGCTGTTGTCATTTCAGGCATGCAAATCACACACAATTAAACTATGCAATCCTTGTTTAAATAGCTTGTCTCAATTATAGTCAGTAGAACTTAATTTTCTCACTAAAATAAGCATTAAGTTGCTGGATTTTTCATGCCATGTGCAAACATACAAACTATATATTATATATAGTACTTATTACATGAGTCAGAGTGTGATATGGCGAAATATTTCAGGAGCAGGCTAATTTATTTACACAGCCAGAGGCAAGTGAAAATAAAGCCTGAGAGTGAAATATCTAGCCATATCACTCTGACAAGTGTAATAAGTGGTTTATTCCATGCTAGATACCTTCACTGAAGTAGTTTGTTGGTAACTCTTGGTGTGAATTATATTGCAGAAAATATTATCCTTCCCTTTGGGGTTATTTAACGCAATTTTATACCTTCTTACACTTACAAAATTATTAATCCACAAAAAGTGAGGACAGTTACTACCACCCATATACAACTAACTCACCTGTCACATCTCCATCACTGCAGTGCCGGGCAAATAGCGGCAAATAGTGATACGGATAAAGTCTTTTAACATCGGCTAGTAAGTTGAGTGCATAATGAGCATCACTGATCCAGCGATGGCCCCACGGGTGAGACTCTAAACCACTTCTCTCAGGTTGCTGCCTGTGATACTTTGTATATGCATCACCATGGTGACAGAACATAACGTGTCTGCAGATTATCTGAGGAAGCTGCGAAAATAACAAAACAAATATTAGTACTCCATCTACTGAATCATGCAGTCCATCTCTCCAATACTAACATAAGTGAAAGAGTCCAGATTCAGTTTTCCTCTCAGCTGCTCCATTACGGTATTAATTGACTGACCACATTTCAAAGCTGTTTCAATATAGTAGGACAAAAGAACTTCACCCATAGCATTGACGCTACAAAGATGCTCCATAACGATCAGGGGGGTTTCAATTTCCCCTCGGCACAAGCAGGAATAGCACAAGGCACGTAAATCTAATAATACAATTGATTAAAGGATTAACTTAATTAATTGTGACATGCTCTGACAGGACTACAACTGACCCCTGGGGAGATGAGGTTCAGCGATAACGAGAGGGAGGATACTTGTCACATGTGATCCGTAACCGTGGAGTGATAGGGTGTCCATGATAGACACGTATAACTGAACTGTAGGAGAAACTGCCTCCATTCTCATCTTGTCTAATGTCTGAAAATGCATGCAAAGAATAATGTGAATTATTATACATGCACAACACAACAACAACACCCTTGGAAAAAATATATAAAAAATTGCCTTAGTCCTAATTACTGCCTCATTATGTGTCCTTGTAATTATCACCCTTTATCTGTGAATATTAGAGAACTATGCTAACAAAGAGAAATGATTGTATTTTATTAGGAGAGAAGTATTAGGGTTGAAGAAGAGATGTGGGGAATTGAATATAATACCGGAGATTGCAATTCAAAAAGTAAATTTTGACTGCAATTTAGTAATGGAAGGGGAGGGGGGGGAGGGGGAGGGGAGGAAGAGGGGGTTGGTTGGCATTAAGTTTACTGTAGGATTAGTAATTGTAAATCAAATTGGGTTATTAAGACAACATCATCACATTACTTCTGATATCTTGTTCAGTAATCCTCTCTCAGCATATGCTAATAGTAAACTTGTGTAGACATTAGTGCCAATGGAATTCTGTGTAGATTTCATAACCTCCAAAACTTGTTCAGCCTGGGCTAGCTGACCAGCTTTAGAGTGACCAGTGATCAAGCCGGCATAGACTTCTTCTAAAACTAGCACATTCCAGCTAGACATGTACTCCATTAACTTGGAGGCCGCGTCCACTCTACCCTGCTCACAGAACACTCTGATGAAGAGACATAGTGTCACCTAAATAGACAGAATAGTTCATATGACTTTTATAATTTAAAGGTATAGAAATTCTTAGCATTGAAAATGCAATCATAAGATAAACTGAATGAATGATGAGAGGTGCTGTATTACAAACTCAGCACTAGAAACGCTCGTATGTTCCGCAGTTAATACTCCCTCCTATCCCTCTAACTCTTCAATTGAATTCGTGTTTAGACAGCAGAACATGTAGAAAATAGTAACAAGAACAAACTTAACAAGAACAGCTCCAGCTCTACTGTAGACAAAAACTTCCAAAGGGTTTTTTAAGCATCATTCCTAGCCAGGATGCAGAGTTGAGCATCAAAGGTTGGTATAGTATTCACCCCAGGTTAGTAAGTTAAGCATCAAGATTAGTAAAGTTAAGCATCAAGATTAGTAAAGTCAAGCATCAAGATTGGTAAAGTTAAGCATCAAGATTAGTAAAGTTAAGCATCAAGATTGGTAAAGTTAAGCATCAAGATTGGTAAAGTCAAGCATCAAGATTGGTGAAAGTTTAGTACCAAAGATTAGCTCCAATAAGTTCAAGTTATTCCCCTTTCTATTTTTCTAGTATAAGTTTTCAGTTAAAGTATACCAGTACATTTGGGGGAGTCGGTGATTGAATGAGTACCTTAAATAATTAAACTTATCAAGGGACATAACTGAAGATTCTATAGCCTGAGGCTATACAGAAATTACACCCACACATACCACATATTTAACTACGAAAAGTAACAAGTTATGCCCATCAGATAGATGTTCCCAGCCATTGGAAATACCACACCCATTTTACACGCCCACCTCATTTGGCAGACAGTGCTGAGCGATCATCTGGGTCAAAACGTCCGAGGGAGACACAAAATGATGATTATGGTTGTGAACATGAAGCAGAAGGTTAAACATGGCTGTCTCTGCCTTCACACCTACACAAACAAAGGAAGAATCAAATACTCCATCCCCAAATAGTATAGGTAAAACTGTAGCACCTGAAGTTACTATATTCATACCTGGTAAAGATCATCAGCAATATATATCTTCAAAACTGTAATACATTGAATGTAAGCCTGTGTGTCAATACTTACCCGCATTCACACACATGTCCAGGAGAGATTGAGCTAACTCCACTTTAACCTCTGGCTTTTCAAAGACGAAATTAGTGGAGCACATCTTCATGTAGGTGAGGGTGTATGCCTTCACCTGTCTCAATCTCCCTGCCATCATTAGAAATACTTTATGATAAATCTACTCTACCTCCCAAAAGTTACCATATATAAGTATTAATTAATTTGTCTGTTGAAGGTTCTGTGGTAGTTGGAGGTATACATACTTCTTACCAACATTTAAATATGTTGCTTAAAATAGTTTGAGAGCTGAGAAAATGGCCAATACAGCATGGATATATAGAGACTACACTATCTTTGTGACTGTAAGATTCACTTCTGGTATACATAAGGAATACACACCATCCAATACATGCAATACCAAGATTGTGTGTGAACACGACAGTTGTGATGCGAGATCGACACTCTGCCCTCACATGAACCAATTCTCGCATTGAGTTAATGAATGCTCCCAGTAACACAGACTGTTTATAATACTGTTTATACAGGTACCAGATAATATTTGTCAGAGTCCCTGTACGAATGACCAAAGATAAAATACAAACCTTTCTTGACAGCTCCTGTGCACTGCCTTAGTATTTTCTCCTTGGACAGTAGCTTATCTTCAATTATCATGTCGGAAGGTGTACACAATTCTGCGAACCTTGTCTGAGCAGTTCTGTATTGCTTCAGGAGGACGACTCCCCTCTTAAGCATGGCTTAGGTGGCCAACTGCAGAAAAACGGGTAAGGTGTGCTCAAAGTTAAAAGTAGAATAGCTGAAAATTGGTAGTAATCGTCTCAGCTATAATACCTTTACCGAATCCGACACTTCCGCATTGTGGGCTGCGCTGTCGTTAGATACGATGATGTACTGGAGTTGCAGATTTTACTTTTAGTGAACTGATTCCTGCTCGCTGCGTTACGATAATTGCCAGCTTCACTATTGGTACCACAGACTGGGCTATTATTAGCCATGCAAGAGTGTGGGGAGCAAACAAGAACAGAGGTATTATAGCTAATATAGCTAGCTATGTAAGATTTTTAAGTTAAAGCAGTACATACATTTCTAATGTAAGGCTATCTTTACTGCAGCACTTGAAGGATCTTGTGTATGCAATATTTTGTTATTTGTGTAACTTTAAAACATAGAACGAATGTTCTTGAGTTGTTACAAGTTAGTGTTGACCTAGTTTTGATGTGACTACAGAATATTCTAGTTTCTGTATTATAGTGGAATTAGTTTAGTGTTTTGTCATTCTTGTTGTCACTGTCACTTCATCTTACCACAATATATTTAGCAATATCACAATTGTCGACTTTTTTTAAATGGGGCCAAGTAATGAAACTTTTCTTGCTACTTAAAATTTTCGTAAAACTGGACGGAGATGGTCTCTGTCTCTGACAGTAGCTAGATATCTTAATTGAATATACTTAAAAGGATTCATGACTAGAAAGAAACTCATTTAATTCTCAGCAAACATGCATGCATGAGAGGGTTATAGTACTCAGTTTGTCCAGTCTTTCTGTCACACAACAGTGGGCCTTTAAAGATGGTGGACTCCCAAAGATTGAAATAGGTATCAAGATGAATTTTTTAGTTTTGACTTATTTTTTCAGAAAAAGCTACTTTTGCCATACGAGAGTAGCTAAGTTTTTGTCATGTTATCACACGAGCAAATAATTTCTTGCAGTCGTCGGTAGTTTTGCTGTATACTATAAGTAGTTTCATTTACCAAATGCTGGAATTAGACTTTGCTCTTTGAAACTACTGGTGAGGTGAGTGTCTTTTGCACATTGAGTTGAGTTTCTCTTTGTAGGCAGCATTTAGCTACAGTATATTATGTTTACTGTTTTTCATTGCACGAGCTACATAATTATTGACTTACATGACTTACATGATATCGACATATTGACTTACATGAGTTACATATCGACATATTGACTTACATGAGTTACATATCGACATATTGAACTAAGCTGAGTAAATTATTCTCTTGGTCTTTGTATTAGCTAGCTAGCGTATAGTGGCGCTGAGGGTTCGCACCTTTGGTGCTTCATTTGAGTTTGTGGCCAGTGAAACCACACTTGGCACTATTGGTTACCATACAAATTCATTAATTGAATTGACTTAAAAATCTATACTTTCTTAGAATCCCAGAGGAGGCTCCATAATGTCGAATTTTTTAAACTTACTGTACTTCAATTATTTAAAAGATATAGCTAGCAGTTGTCATGAACTGTTGAACATGATCACTATATACCCCTTTACCTAAAAATTGTTTACAATGTCGTGATTATCACGAGTTTCGTTTAAATTAACCCTCAATGTTCGTGTGTGATTTACATTTATAAGAGTATAAACTAGTTGCCATGGTAAGCAAGAAGTGAATTCCGTTGGGGAGAGGGGGGGGGAGGAGAAGGAGGAGGAGGAGGAGGAGGAGGAGGAGGGGAGGAGGAGGCGGAGGAAGGGGAGGAGGACGGAGGGGAGGGGGAGAATAAGAAAATGATAGAGAGAAAGAAAGAGCTTATTCATGAAGTTCAATAATTGGCGAGCGAGCGTAGCGAGCGAGACACTTATAGGGTTTAACACAATTGAAAATCGGGGATGTTTGTTTATTTAGATATATGTTTAGATGTATGCTTGTCATTTTGTACTTTGACCCTCCGTATTTTTGTGTTCGCTCGGCGTTCGACCCCGTCCCAAACTTCACTAAACAGAATCCTCTGGTTTAGCGACCATTACCCGTATCACCTTAGAAATTGAATTGTTTACGCTTTGAATTGTTTTGCGGGTGCAGTTAAAACGCAAAAACTTATGGGAGCTCCATTTCTATTCGAGTTAGTGGCGGTGGTAAGTTAATACGCTATTTGTCACAGTTATATAAGCCCTACTCAACAGCATTTACTTGAAAATTCATTGTCCACTAGACGAACTACGAAGGTAAGTCTTGCGTAGGTATGTTCAGTTGTGTGAAAGTATTGTGCGTTACAACTAGCTACTATTAAGAATATCACAAAGAAAATTTTAAATAACGTGACTTGATTTTGTTGCTTCTTTTTCAATTCAAACAGTTGCGGGGAGCAGTTACTATGGAATTGAAACCCCTTTACCGCATTAACTTAATTTAAAAACTCAACTTTATTTTAGTAGCTTGAGTGTTAGTTGTTAAAATCAATCATTTAACAATAGTGTAGTTTAAGGCTCGCTCGCCATTTGTGCTCAAGCACACCACTAGTATAGTGTGTGATTTTAAGTCTCATATTTGAATTGAGGATAGCTCACTTTCCTTATGTCACAAATCTTTGTCTACTTATAGCTACATGTTCATAGAAAAAGTGTTATTATTAATAAGAGGCTTTTAGTGACAGTATTATTATGTCAGTGAATTATTTGAGGCATATAAGTAATTTTTAAATAATAAATTATAAACTATCTTCGTAGTTTTTATTTTTTTTGTATATGTATATTGTTTGTAGAAACATCTTCTTCATCCGTTGGCTTCACTTCACTGGGAACACTGCCATGCATGGCCTGAGGCAGTGTGGCCCACACACTGTGCAGTACTACACGACACAGTAGCAGTGCTGGACAACATTCTGACTTATGGCAGAGTTCAAGTCTCTTCTACTGATCTGCAGTCATGGACTACCAGTACACCAATGTACAGCTTATCATCTCTTACTACATACCAGTCTAAGTTTGTACTGGTTGGTGGAAGTCACCCTTCAACTTATGAAGCCACAAACAGACTGTGGTCTAGTACTACTGGTCTAGATTGGGAAACTTCGCTGCCTGCCATGCCCACATGCCGCTACGGGACATGTTCAATTAGTGGAGGATCACCTGAGATCCTGGTAGTGGCTGGTGGGAGGGATTCACATCATCAAATGCTTAATGTAGTGGAGGTTTTACTAGGTGACGGCTGGTCTACTGTCGACCCTTTACCAACACCATCTTTTTATTTAAAATCCACACTTCATGAAGGTATCTTCTATTTTACTGGAGGAGAAGGAGATAGCGGGGGAGACGTACTATATTCATGTACCTATGAATCTCTCTTTGGTCTTGCTACAAATTTTAGTACAGCTACACATCTAGTATGGAAGACAATTCCAGCACTTGTTGGTACATGCACTCTCACTACCTATGCATCGAGTCTGATTAGTGTTGGTCACATGTGTGATGTCCACTGTTATTCAAGCATGTCTCAATCCTGGCTGAAGGCTACTAGTGAGGGGCGTGTACCTCAAGATGATATGCATATATTATCTTGGCTATGTGCTGCGGTCTGCATGGCCTCAGGGAGTTTAGTGATAGTGAACACATTCGGAGTACATAAAGTGAAGCCATCAGGTTAGTCTATATGAAACCAACACAGTTCATGGCTTAATTGAGCTCGGATGCTCATTTATTTATGAGCTTACTGACTTTTTTTGCCCAAGAATTAGACACTCCGAGGTTAGGCCTATAATAATATTTGATGAGTATGTGCAACACTATGAGGAATGGTTAGGGGAAAGTTTCACTTAGGTAATAATAATTTTATTTAAAAAATTATTTTAAAGTTCATGTACTACTAATTTACTGAAGTACTCAATTGATATCTTCGTTATGGGCACCAATGAATAATTTTGTGTGGCATGTATAAAAAGTTATAGTGAAAGGTTTGAATGTTTTCAAATAAAGTCATTATAAGACTTTCAAAGACTATTTTTGCATCATTTGAATAAATTCAATTTCTTGCTATTAAGAAAATATTCATTGCTTGTTTTTTGTTGTTCTTGTTATTGTTGTTGTTTTTTTCTTTAGCATCTACTCTGGATCTTGACTCAACATTTGTCTCTGATCTCTTGCCTAGACTGGAGGCAGTGATGGAGATTGAAATTGCATCTGTTTTAGGAACTATGTGTGATCAATTCACCAACATGTCTGGAGTTGACATTGGTACAATCGGAAAGGGACGATTGCATGATCCACACACTCATATCCGGTCCAGTATGTGCAGGACATCACAAACTTGTGGCTTGCTGGTTTCAGTTCTCGTCCTCCTACATGGAGGCTACTCTTACAAGTTATTCAAGATTTGGGACACCTAGAATTAAGAGAGCAGATAGAAGCCTTCTTGAAAGGTTTGTGCAACTTTACTTCCATTAATCAAAAGCCTGACATTAAATTTATTATTAATTAGAATTAATAGTTAATAATAAAATGATACTTGTGCAGTTTATTATGAAACTATGTGGTTTATAAATTTTTCCAACCTGTACTAGCTAGAGCTTGTACTTTATACCTAATACCCTCTTCAGACTCTTCGAACACTGATGAATAGCAGTCGCTTGAGGGCAGAATATTTATTATGCAGGAAGTGACAAGAATGACACAAGCACAACCTCTGATAAAGGCTATTGTATAATAATAGCATTTGGAGGTGTGGAGCTATGGCGGGTGGTCAATAAATTTCTTATTTATATTTTAATGGTAATATTATAATACAAGCAAGTACCCCACCACAGGGTGGGGGTGAAGGTTTGATGTGCTAATTTTTTCGATTTAAGAATGCAGTAGCATAAGGTTTTTATCCACTGTTATTGTCCTCTATAACTTAGTTTAGTTACATCAATCCCCTTTTATCTCACTTTCTTTGCATACATACCCGTTACTCTCTTTCTTCCTGAACCATCTCTGCTCTCCTTTATCCTCCTCATTTCCTCTCTTCAGCTCTTTCCTTTGTCTATCTCTCCTATTCTCACTCTCTCCATTTTTTATGTGAACTTCGGCTTTGTGAAACTATTGTATTTCCCTTTTGAAACATTTGCCGTCATTTCCTCGTGACTGGTTTAGTCATTGCTGTCCACTAAATTTGACCATGCTTTACCCATTCAATGTTACTGACACACATTATTAGATAGCCAGGCTAGCTTGCTTGCCATTCGTTCTTAAAGCACACCGCTGGTCTAAAATCCACATTTAAATTATAGGTGAAGCAAGTTATTTGATTATTTTATTTCTACCAAGGAGTCACTGGATATGCTATTTTTAAAGTTTCTATTTGTTGGTCCGCCACGGCTTGGTAAAACTACAGTACGTCGTCGTCTTTTGAAGGAGATCATTGACTTGATGTCCGCTGGCGAGGTAGACCAGTCCCATCCCAGCACAGGGACAGTGGAGTCGAGTGATGTAGTAGTAACTGGAGTGTCTAGTACCACTGCTGTCATCACAGAATCAGAGTGGTCTGAACTAGCAGGTCTAATAGATGAAACACGAATGCTGGTTCAAAGTCTACTGACTACAATCCAGCTGAATACCCAAGGAATCTCCAAGTGGTCCCTAAATGATGATATCACCACACCTGATTCATCAGTTGGTATCAACAGTTCAACACATATTATGTCATCTCACTTGTCCCCTCCACCTGCTGGAGCATCTCAATATCAGAGTTCATTTCAACCTGTATCATCGGATACTTTTCCTGAACATCAGAAGTCACAAGTCCCACAGCACATTGTGAATACATCTCAAATCCTCAGGGAAGCAATGGGATCTGAGCATTGGAAGTGTGTGAAGAAGCACATGTTCAAGGCATATTTGAGAATGGAAGACACAGGAGGCCAGCCGGAGCTAATGGATATGCTACCAGCCCTGACATTCGGTCCAGGTCTTTACTTGCTATTTATTAACCTCCAGAATGACTTGGATCATCATTACAAGTTGAGCTACTGCAATTCTTGTGGTGTGAATTCTCCTTCCTTAGAATCTATATATTCTGTGAAGGATATGCTTTTGGCATCCCTTTCCAGCATTTCTTGTTCCAATGCTTCAGTCAGCAATTTAGGTACTTCAAGTTCTCATATGCAGAAATTACATCTGGAGTCTTCCAAATCAGTAGCATATATAGTAGGTACTCACAAAGACCTGGCATCTAATAACCAAATCAAGAAATTGAATGACGAGTTGAAGAAGGTCATTGTACCCACACAATTCTACAAGCAAGATATTGTTCAGTTTGCCTCTGAAGAAGATCTCATAGTAACCATGGACAACATGGCAGGAGGAGCTGAGGAGGTCCTAAAGGTTAGGAAATTATTAGAAGACACTCTGGCCAGACATTTTAAGAAGCTTAGAATTCCAGCTGTCTGGCTCTTTTTTAGTTTGTTTTTGCGGCATCACAGCAATAGCAAGACAGCATCATTTGATTACTGCATGCAATTGTCTGGTACACTGGGTATGTCTGCCCATGAGACGGAGGTAGCTCTATGGTTCCTCCACCATCATGCTGGAGTCCTCATGTACTTCCCTAATGTCCCTGAGTTAAAGGATCTAGTCATCACAGATGTCCAGGTCGTGTATGACAGTGTCACAAGCCTCATCCTTCAAGCCATGAGCTTTGATAAAGTTGGACACAGTGATGCCAGTGAGTTCAAGAAAACAGGCATATTCACTAAAAGTCGCATTGTTGCAGCCACTAGTGAAGTTTCTGGAGAATACATCCCAGCAGATAAGTTATTGGTCCTCTTGCAGTTCCTTCATATAATTGTAGAAGTTTCCAACAAAGGGGAAGTTGCCTACATGATGCCTTGTGTCCTCAGAAATGCCACAATAAAAGAGCTCAATTCAATGGCAAGTGAGCCTCAAGTTATACCTCCCATATTGTTCCACTTTAAATGTGGATCTGTTCCAATAGGAATATTTCCTTCCTTAATGGCTTGCCTCATCTCCAGCTCATCATTTATGGTTATTCAAGAATTAATGTATAAAAACATGGTTCGATTTTATTTTGGAGAATTCTACACTTCAATTGACCTAGTCTGTCATCAAACATACTATGAATGTATCGTTTCAAAAATATCTTCTACCAATGTAAAACCTCACATTGAGTGTGCTTTAATTAGAAAGCAGCTGGAGGCTGCTCTCAGCACAGTCAGTTCCTGTGTGAACTATGGATCCTTTATGGACTATGAGTTTGCATTTGACTGTCCTCTTCATCCTGCTAATGATAGAGAACATTTGTGTGTGGTAGACAGAACCAAGACATCTTCTGGGATGATGCTTTGTCTGTCTGATTCTGGTTGCCCTGTAGCTGTTGAAATTCCTGCAGAAGCTAAAGTTTGGTTTAGTGAGGTAAGGAAAGGGAAGTTAGCGACTTTCATGTTTTTAGAATTTTTTTGTTTTGCTTTTCAGATAGAAGCTAGTCAATCTCTAGCTATTTCAACTGTGACTCCAATCCATTCAAGTAGCTTGTTATTAAGTAAGTACTCAACCAAACCACTTGCATGAAGTAGAACTTAAATTAGTACATTCATTTTTGAGTTGTTAAAATTGCCAATTTTCTCTGGCATGTGGAGTTTAGCTATCACTCTTGTTAAAATTCTGAGAAGTCACTAAATTTATATGTAAAATTGATTGTCCATCAAAATTCCCTTAAAATCCATAGCTAAGCCATTGGCTCATGAAGGTCACTTGCAACAACAATAGAAAAAAAGTAGAGGTAGCTAATAGCTAATTTAAAATTACAGTTTCAAATTGCATGCAGCTTAATTATTTATTGTTTTGCCTTTTTTTCTTTTTTTAGAAAAGCCCACTCTTCGATCACTTATATCATTCTCATGCTCAGACGGTAAAACCATGAACATTTTGAATGAGATAGGAGTTGAATATTATGACTTTGGTATTCTTCTATTGAATGATGACAATGGTAAAGAAATGGATGGACTTGTTCACAAACATTTGAAAGACTCTAAGCCCATACTTCGTGACATCATAAAGTTGTGGCTGCAAGGAAACGGAATGGCTGTGACATGGCAGTCTCTTATCAGTGTTCTCAAAGACATGGGACTAACAGCTCTGGCTGAAAGAATTCAATTTAGTATATTATAACTTTACATGAAAGTTTAATAATAATAATTATTATTATTATTTAATAAAAATCCAGTCTTACTACACGAAAATTCTAGCTACTAACTAATATTTTTAACCTCCATAGTAAATAGTTCATATGTTTCGGCTCTGTGGAGCCTTCATCAGTGACTTTAGAAAAGTGAGAAAATAAATAGCTATAGCTATAGAAAATATATTAAAATATAAAATAAATTTAAACAATATAATTTAGCAATAATAATAATAACAATAATAATAATGATAATAATAACAATAATAATAATAATAATAACAACAACAATAGTGATAATATCAGCTACAACAAAGTAGTAATAATATTAAACACAACAACATAATAGTAATAATGGTAATATTTTTCCTAAAAGTTATACAACCTAGCCCTAGTCCTACCCCTAGTGGTTGGGCTAGTACAACCAGACCACTGCAATATTCCTTTGCTGCACTGCAGTGATAACTTTTGAAAATGAAATATTATTGCTTGTGGTTCACAGTTGTCAAAGATACTCATCTGCCTTCCTAGACCTTTGTTTCACTGAGAGAGAGAGAGAGGGGTGGTATGGTTATATTAGCTATATCTAAATTGAAGAACTTTTTTGGTTCCAAATGATTTTTGTTGTGTGAACTTGTGGTAGCTCTATAGGTTTAAGGCTCGCTCACCATTTGTGCTCAAGCACACCACTAGTTACATTATTATTGTTACTATACTATTATTATTATATTGTTATTATTAATTCTTATTATAATAATTATTAATATTGTTACTATTATTATAATAATTAGCTATTATAATTGTTATTATTATATTATTGTTACTATTATTATTTATTATGATTATTGTTGTTATTATTATTATTTATTATTATTACATTTTATTATTCATTATTATTATTATCATTATTTATTATTTATTATTATTATCGTTATTATTTATTACTTACTATTATTATTATTATCAATATTTATTATTCTTATTATTTATTATTATTGGTATTATTATTATCATTATTATTATTATTATCATTATTTATTATTATTATTATTATTATTATTATTATTATTATTATTGTTGTTGTTGTTGTTGTTACTAGAATAGTGATGATTATCTGATTATAACGACAAATAAACCTGCGTGTATGGAGGACCGTGTAGGCGTGGCTTACAGGCTTTGTCAAAACAAACTGAAACTGTACAGTAGTATGTGATGGCTGGCGTTCGTGCCAACGGCACCGCCAGTTCCGCGAAGCTCCTTAAGCCTTTCTCGGAGCAGTCTTCTCAACGGCTCTCTAGCACTGGGGATTCTATAAGTATGCGCAGTAAATCCAGCCAGCAGAGCCAAGACGGTAGTCATTCTTCCGGAGAGGGTTGCTTTGAAAAGGACAAGAGTAGTGGGAGCGGGCCTTGTGACGACTGTGACGGTGCCAACGGAGAAACGAGAGACGACATTTTAACGGATGAAGATAGTTTTGTTTCAGGTGAGCAGTTCCAGTTGATAAGCTTTGTCATGAGATACATGTCTATGAATATGATTAATATTTCATATTACAAATGAATGATAATAGAGTTAATTATCTCAAACTGGAGAACCAGCAAGTACTGGAGGAAAGTAACTAATCAGCCTGTGTGTGCTGTGATCCGACTACCCAGGCCAGCATTGCTGAAAACAAAGCTATTGACCTATCAAAATGTCACAGTGTGTGCTTCAATAATCTGACACATTCCTAGTTTTAAATATTCTGTAGGAATCACAAGAATAATCTAATGGGAAAAAATAGTCTATTAAATGACTTTTTTAATACAGAATTGAAAAAGTTTTTAACTGTCACTGGAGATCGAACCCAAACGCACATCAAGTCAGGGATTTTTTTAGAAAAATTGCTAAGGGGGGGCAAAATAGAGATTTTTGTTAGCAAGGGGGGGCATGCATGTGTCAGAGTGCATGCATTAATTGTGTGTGTGCCTGTATTAATTATTAATGTGTGTGTGCCTGCTTAAGTGTGTGTGTGCCTGCTTAAGTGTGTGTGTGCCTGCTTAAGTGTGTGTGTGTGCCTGCTTAAGTGTGTGTGTGCCTGCATGATCCAGCTTGAATAGCAGTGACCTTGCAAAAAAAAGGGTGAAAAGTAATGTAATTGACATGTCATATTGACACCTTTTTATGATTGTTTGCACCTGCAATAGCTGTACACAAACTGGAGACAGTTGCCAGGCCAGCACTTGCAAGCACAACCACAACAGTTGTGCTTGCAAATGCTGGCACAACCCTGTCAGCCTATATAAGTCTGTGCTTGGTAGCTTAGTTAGTTAGTTCAAGAAGTCTTGAGAAGATGGATATTCGGCATTACTTTAGTGCAAGCACTTCAAAGCAGTCTTCTACACCAGCATCTACTAGTAGTAGCAGTGAAGATGAGGAGCCATTGTCTTCTGATAGCCAAAGCCTAGAGCCACCTCCAACTAAAAGAAGTCTTTCCAGCACGGCTAACTATAGAGCTAAGTCGAAGTATAGAACAAAATCAGGCCAGCGGAAGTACAACAACAAGTGGGAAAAGCAGTTTCTTTGGTTAGAATATGATGAAAATTACCGCGGAGCATTCTGCAAAACTTGTCGAAAGTACGATCATCATCCTTCTCAAAAGACAGGTGGAGCATGGATTACAAAGCCATTTAAAAATTGGAAAAAAGCGGTTGAGAAGATGCGTGCCCATGCAAAGAGTGATACTCACATTCGCCGTTCCGAAGCTGAATTGCTGGCTACTAAGAAGGAAGTATCCATTTTAGAGCAACTGCGGAGTGTCACAGAAGAGCAGAGGATCAGAAACAGGAATTAAGGCACTTTTGCGATGTACTCACTTCCTTGCACGAAATCACATTCCTCACACCACCAATTTTGCTGCTCTGGTTAATTTGATTGTGTCTTGTGGTGATGATTTAAAACAATTTACTGAAAAATCTGCAAGAAATGCTACCTACACCTCTACAGATTCTGTTTCCGATTTTCTGGAGGCACTGGGATTGTGGGTAGAAGAATCTCAGCTCAAACGCCTTCGCAAGGCTCCTTTCTATAGTGTGATGGCTGACGAATCCACAGATATATCAACAATCGAAGAGCTTTCTCTTTGTTTTCGTTGGGAGGAAAATGGAGAACCCGTTGAACATTTTTTTGACACCATTCCATTGGAAAAAACTGATGCTGCATCTATCTATACCACTTTGACTGACTGGTTCAAGCAGAAGGGTATTCAGCCTACTAAGCTTGTCGGAATGGGGTTTGATGGAGCAGCAACGTTTTCTGGAGTCAGAACTGGAGTCCAGGCGAGACTCAAGAAGAATTCTCCTCGAGCTCTCTATGTTCACTGCCATTGCCACTTACTCCAACTTGCTTGTGTTCAAGCTGCAAACCACACTCCTGGAATTGAGCATGTTTACAAGACATTGCTCACTCTATGGAAATTTTTTTCACTACTCTCCCAAAAGAGCAGAACACCTGAAGAGTGTACAGCGTGTGCTTGACCTACCTGAACTGAAGGTCACCAAACCGTCCGACACCCGTTGGTTAGCTCATGAACAATGTGTCAAGGCAGTGAAAAAGAGCTATGCTTCCATTGTGATTGCTCTTGAGACCTTCTATGAGCAAACACATGAGCCAGAAGCACTGGGGCTCAACAAATCTCTATCAAAGAAGTCTACTGTGATGGCAATCTACCTCCTTGACTTCGTGCTGCCCCAAGTTGCTAAACTAAGCAGATGTCTTCAAGCAGAAAAGCTCGACTTGACCGCTATTTCTGGTTTGGTTGATTCTACTCTGCAAATTCTTCATGAATCTTTGTTACCTGCTGCAAATTGGGTGCTGGAGCTACTAGATGCCCAAGATGAGCTTCAAGCTATCGCAATAATTGACTCTGAATCTATCACTTCCTTTCAAGATAAAGTGGCTAAACCCTTCGTCACTGACTTGAAAGAAAATATTTCGAGGAGATTTTCTTCCCAAGATATTGTAGCATCATTTAGTATCTTGACTCTTCAAAGCTACCACAAAAAGACTCTCCTGATCTGTCGTCATATGGGGATGAATTCCTTGGTGTTCTTGAGGACCACTACGGCAAGGAACTTGCAGCCAAGTCAGTAGAGGGAGAGGAATTTACCGTGCCAGCTTTAGTTTCCTCGGACATTCGCACAGAGTGGGTGACATTCAGGAGATACATCACTACTCGGCCTAAGGAAGACAATACGAAATTGCTGATGGAATTAGCTACCAACAGCATGCTTGTACAGATGTTTCCCCATCTCAGTGACCTTGCCAAGGTGTGCCTTTCGATTCCTGCATCTGTGGAACGAAGCTTCTCCCAAATGAAGATGATCAAAACAAGGCTAAGGAGTCGTCTTGGAGAACAAAATCTAGCTCACCTGATGAGAATAGCAATAGAAATGCCTGAAGAACTTCCAGATGACATTGTAGAAAGTGTAATCGATATTTGGAACAGAAAGACTAGACGTATTGCTGTATAAATGTATTGCTGTATAAACGTATTGCTGTATAAATACACTTATATTTTGCTTAAATAAAATTGTTTGTTGCCTAATAATTAGACTAATGGATATAATAATTTAAAAAAATGTAGTACATAGTCACACAGGTCTATTTAGAATAATGAAATTTCATTTCAAATGCTCAAGGGGGGGCACAAAATCCTCTAGGGGGGGCGAATGCCCCCCCCTGCCCCCCTTGGCTCTTACCACTGAATTATGACAACCAATTGGCAGCCACACTTTCCAGTTTATATACCGTTTAGTGATAATGATGTGCTAGTCACACTCTCAACAGGCCAGCCAAAATTATCCTTTTCCAATTTTTTTAAATCTGTGGCATGTTTATGCTGCTAATTTTTTATCATTTCATTTCTTCTCAGCCTTCAATTATTCATGAGATATAATTCTCTCTCTTTCACAGGCTAATGGTTTTTTAAACAGTACAGAATTTAAAAAAATCTTTAGCTGTCTCACTGCTATGCTACAGTCTCACTCTCAACAGACTAAAGGAAATTTTCTTTTTTCATGCAAAGATTTCAATTTTACCTTGGAATTGCTTTAGCTACTCTGCTAATTAATCACTTCACAATTTCTTCAGCCTTTTTGTGTATTCACTTTCTTTCACATATTTTTTTTAACATTACAGAATTAAAAACAACAATAACACGTTTGGGTGTCACCATGGTGAATTGATAAATAAGCAGAGTATAAATTCCATAGATAAAATAAATCTTTTGAAATAAGAAATTTTTGGTGGTCTATTAAGATTGAGACTGTAGCATAGAAGTACCTCTTAATTTAACTGTATGAAAACAAAACTGAAGAGTTTGGGTGCCCATTGGTTGTTGTAGCTTAGACACTTAGCCAAGTGGTCCTGGGTTCACCATGTGTCTAGCAAGTGGTCCTGGGTTCACCATGTGTCTAGCAAGTGGTCCTGGGTTCACCATGTGTCTAGCAAGTGGTCCTGGGTTCACCATGTGTCTAGCAAGTGGTCCTGGGTTCACCATGTGTCTAGCAAGTGGTCCTGGGTTCACCATGTGTTTAGCAAGTGGTCCTGGGTTCACCACACTGTTAAAAATGGGGTGTATGGGAATCCCGTTTTGGGGTGTCCAGGTAACACTGGCTGTACTACTCCGCATGGGGTGTTTCCATTTCACCTAGAGGAAGTGTTCAGTTACACCCCTGTACACCCTTCATTATACCAAATGGGGTGTTGTGGTACGCCCATGTCCAAGTTCTACTACACCCCTATTAGGGCTCATAATGCACCAAATATGGTGTTATTGATACTCTACCAATGGGGTGTTGTGATACTCCCTTAAACTATCTACTACAACACTCCAAATGGTGTTCTACAATACTCACTTTATAGCCATATATTTTAGTGTGTAAAATATATTCCAGTAATCAGAAAATGCAATAAATATTAGTCCGTGATGTGACATTGTATCTGTGTGATAGGTGAAGAATTAACTGTTCATGAATGAATGAAGATGCTCAGGAATTCTTCATACAGCCAGGATGATTAGAACTGTTCATCACTCATGTCAGCTGTGATCTACAAACAGCAACAATAAACAAAAAACAACAAAACATAATGATAATTGACTTCGGATATTCCATACCCTTTCCCAAATCTCAGCATGTCATACTTTTTTCAAAAGTAAATTTAAATAAAACATATATTGCACTTGTTTAAAAATGACGACAACAACAATAGTAATGTTTAGAAGACAATAAGGACCCAACTTCGTTAATTATTCCATGGATATAATTTGACACTCAAGTCATGTCCCACACTTTCTCTTGAAGTCTTTATGAAGTTCATCCACACTTTCATTTAACCTATTAGTATCATATCAACACTATATGATTGGAAACATTCTACTAAGTGTCTTTTGTATTGATACCCACTTGTGTACAAACTGACTGTTCAGTTCCCTACCAGTTTTACTGCACACTTCATGTAATAGTTAAGAACAAACTGACTATTCAGTTCCCTACCAGTTTTACTGCACACTTCATGTAATAGTTAAGAACAAACTGACTGTTCAGTTCCCTACCAGTCTTACTGCACACTTCATGTAATAGTTAAGAACAAACTGACTATTCAGTTCCCTACCAGTTTTACTGCACACTTCATGTAATAGTTAAGAACAAACTGACTGTTCAGTTCCCTACCAGTCTTACTGCACACTTCATGTAATAGTTAAGAACAAACTAAAATATTTCTCTCCTCCCCACCATACACTCACACTATGACGATCAAATAATCTTCAAATATAGCTTAAGCAAGGATCCTTTACCAAGAAGTGCCCATAATACAGACCTTTATGAAGTGCCTGTGACCCTTTACCAACATGAAGTGTCTATAACACAGACCTTTATAAAGTGCCTGTGACCCTTTACCAATACAAACATGATACAGACCTTTATGAAGTGCCTGTGACCCTTTACCAACATGAAGTGTCTATAACACAGACCTTTATAAAGTGCCTGTGACCCTTTACCAATACAAAGTGCCCATGCTACAGACCTTAAAGACGGCCCTGTGACCCTCTACCTACATGAAATGTCTATGATACAGATCTTTCCAAGGTCCTACAGGATCAGAAATTGTTTACCTAAGTGCCTATAATACAAACCTTTTTAAAAATAGTCCAAGTCTACAAAGTGTATATAACACAGACTTTATCAAATGGAATCAGAAAACTTTATTAAGTAAAGGTTCACTGAAGTCATTTTATAGGGACCTTCAGTGGGATCAGAAACAGAACTGTATACAAGTGCTATATGATACAGAACTGTACACAAGTATACAGAACTGTATACAAGTGCTATATGATTGTATAGGCTGCCTGTGACCCTTTACCAACATTAAGTGTCCATAATACAGACCTTTATAAAGTGCCTGTGACCCTGTACCAATACAAAGTGCCCATGATACAGACCTTTATGAAGTGCCTGTGACCCTTCCAACATGAAGTCTCTATAATACAGACCTTTATAGAGTGCCTGTGACCCTTTACCAATACAAAGTGCCCATGCTACAGACCTTAAAGATGTCCCTGTGACCCTTTACCTACATGAAATGTCTACGATACAGATCTTTCCAAGGTCCCACAGGATCAGAAATTGTTTACCTAATTGCCTATAATACAAACCTTTAGTCTATAAAGTGTATATAACACAGACTTTACCAAGTGGAATCAGAAAACTTTATTAAGTAAAGGTTCACTGAAGTCATTTTATAGGGATCTTTAGTGGGATCAGAAACAGAACTGTATATGATTGTATAGGCTTCCAATTGTTGCCTACACGGTCTATCAAGCCGCTTATTTCATTCAATCAATCAAACTATAGCGTACAACAAATTACTGCTGTTAATCTAGCTCCACAATTATAGAATTTACGCTAAACTGGATAGCCGTAAAAGTTACTAGAATTTTGCCACTACCCCACTGTGGGCCTGCCCACATGAGATCTTTATCAATGTTAAGTTTTGTAGTCAGAAGTATTTTTGTTGAGTTTTATGGTCATGTGCAGTAGGTAGCGGTAGCGTGTGTATGTGTGTTAGCAAGGATTGTACGATCACAAGACCAGAACATTGCAGCATTTTGTGTGAACAGTAGGCGGAGTTTGTGTTAGTATTTAAGTTGTGTGTCTCGTGGTTCGAGTTAGTTCTATGTCACTCATCTCAATTCGCTATGTGTCGTTATCCTGTGTTTAAAGTAATTTAATCCTACCTAAAACCTATTCCTTCGGGCGGGTACGGTTCGCCGGGTAGTCAGCAGGAGGCATACACTCTGGTGGCAGCAACTACTTTGCTGTCTCCAGGTGCGAGCGAGAGAAGGGAGCGAGTAATCCAGACGTAATCGAGCCCACACCCACATCATTCTAATTTAATACAGATAATAACGTTTATCAATAATATATGGCATTTTAAAATAGTAATGTTTAGGTAAGCACTCCCTATGAATATTCTAGAACACATCTGCTCGGTAAGGAATGTCTTGTCACAACAACGTAAATCAGATATATGGTAAAGGGTTCCTAGGGTTTCATACAGGATTTACAGTTTGGGGGGGGGGGGTTGGGGGAGAGAGAATTTTCAGTGAAATTTTCCCAGAAGTTATAATCTGGCCGCAATAATTTTACTAGTCACTCCAGTGGAACAGGCCAACCTCGAAGATGTTCGTCCCATGAAGATGATAAAGACCAGGCTAAGGAATCGCTTGTCGATGAAAAACTTGACTCACCTTATGGAATTGCCATTCGAAGACCCTGGACTTAAGTGAAGCAATCTTAATGAAGTCTGTGGACATTTTAAAGAAAACAATATGCGCATTCGTACTGAATTGGTATTTTCTATGATAAAAGTTCAGATGGTAAAGAAATGAGTTTGGGGGGGGGGGGGGGGGGGGGGGCGGGGGGGGGGGGGGGGGGGGGGGGGGGGGTGGGATCCAGGGTCCCCCCTCCCTGTATGAAAAAAAACACTGGGACACCCGTAACAAGTATAGACAGGGTACTTGGACATAGTTTCGGTTGCCTAGCCGGTGAAACAACCTCAATATTTTCCAGGTTTAGGATTCTTTACTAAATATTAAGGCACCCTTACCAGTGAAATTGGGTGATTGTAGGACTCGGGCACCCTTTTACCAAAGTACTTGTTTACTTATGTGACAAACACCCTTTTACCATTTATTTGGTTGACAGGTTCAAGTACCTGTTTAGATCGGGTCCCTAATTCCAATTAACAGGCCCATTCACCAGGACTCACATTTAGTCAGCAATCACACGTTAGGTATCTGACAAGCATAAAGTATTTAAACAGTTATTGTTGGAGTGAGAGAGTTAACAGTCCTGTGATAGGCACTTAAAGGTGTATCTTAGTTACTAGGCTAATCCTACATATATCACAAGGAGTCTAGCCATCATGGTATTTGGTAAAGGTCACCAATCCTAAAAGAGGTGACATTTCAATACATTGGTATAGGGTGTCTTGTCAATAGACATGTTATACTAACGAACTCTCAATTTTTTGTGCCACATGATGCACAGTTTTCCAACCAATGGTCACTAATGTATATTAGCCTCTCCACTCTAACGTTATAAGTAATCATCACGCAACCTTTGTGCATTCTCTTATAATTCATATATCAGCTACAAAATCCAAGCACTAAGTATGTGGAGGTACTCTACTAACTAGAAAAACGGAATCTCACCGTTAGTTAATATAGAAGTGCAGCATGTATCTGCCGTTACTAGAATCATTTGGGGGCTATTCCACAGTGTCAGCTGTCCAGTGGAGGTGCACTGTAGAGGAGTAAAGTCAGACCTATTCAGACTTCTATATTCATAAGCTCCAGTGTCCTCTTAGCTCCATCAATGCTGCAGATAGCATGGTGGAACTCCCAACAGCCTGAAAATAGAGATGAGAAAAAAAGTTAATGAAAGTAACCTCAAGATGTGTTAGACTCCTGATTCTAAATATAGCCCAAACATGTGCTTGCATGCATAAAAGGTCATCAAACACTCCTGACTGAGTAAATATGAATGTGTGCTAAAATGTGATCGAGTACTTTTAACACAATAGTAACTCCTTATCAATGTCTCAGTACTCACATTGCCCCATGTTATGCCAAGCAATACAATCTGTGTCTGCAGCTCTATCCCTGTTTGTCAGCAGTGAATCTATAAAATACACAATATTTAACCCTTGACTGAGGTTAGGGTTTTATACAGTTGCCTGATCACTACGTGCAAGTTCCAGATAAAATATGCATTCACAATTTAGAAGTAGCTGGCTACTGTCTACTACTACATAATGACTGCCAAAATTTTGAACCAACATCCCAGCAGATTTATTCAGCATATATTCTGGGGGCTGCATCTATGATGCTGAGGCTTCTCTTTACTGCTGCAAGATACTAATACAATTTTCAATCAATGGTCATTAAAAAGTTGTAGCTACCCTAAGTCAAACTCAAACATTATACAAATAGCGCACACCACAAATTACGATCACACTAGTTCACCCACACTAAATCACTACCACTAAAAATTTACTTCATCTCAATCACATCTCTCTTCAGGGGGGCTCAGTCGAGCCTGACCTTCACCATTATCTGCCTCGTACAACTCACACCACCACCACGCACAAAATACGCGAAAACTGGAGAATTTATACCACGCATGACGGACAATGATTGGTAAAGGGTCTTTACTACAAGCTGGGGAGAAAAGGGCGTGGCTGCACTACGAGGAGTAAAAGACACGTTGCAAACTTACATGAGACGTCAGAGGAAAACCCCTCACCTGGAAGCGTCATTTACAATTTTTAGGTAGGTTTTGTCTCAGGTGATTTATACAGGTGGGGGATTTTGTAGCGTTAATTTAGCCAAATGATAATATTGAAGTCAGACAGATGAAAACAGGACAAACTATTATGAATTATGCACCTCAACTTTATAAAAGAAGTATTTATTTTAAATGAACTAACAGTACAGTAAGGCTGTGGTTTTTCATATATCTTTTTAATTTTTTTCTTAAAATGTTTTGTCAGGGAAAAAGTATGGAGGGTGAACGAAATGGGATGGGGGGGGGGGAATCCCAGCATTGCTATAGTCTCTATGAAACCCTGCCTTTACCTACCCCTATGCTGGGAAATGTGTGATATAATTATAACATAGTTCTGATTCAAATCTTCTCCTCTCTCTTCCTCCCAATAACGTCCACTGCTTACTTGCAGTCTTGTAGAACTTGGTAGTAACCACTGAGGAGTGGCTGTGAACTTAAGTAGAGAAAGTGGCTAAAGATTAAGATAGTGGAAAGGGTTGAAAGAATTGCATCTATAACTAATTTTTGGGCTTGTAAGTGGTAGAGATAATACTACCAACAGGGTAAGGAAAAGGTTTTGAATGCTTACACCGAGTCTCCATAGATGATTGGCATTTTCCTGAATTCTAAAAGCCATATCTAAATACGGCAGTAATGTGCTTTTAGCCAAAAACCCAAGTGTGATACTTTTATGTTCAGTTAGATTTTAATTATGGAGCATCCTGGTAAAGGACTAATTACATTCCTTTTGAATACTAATACCACCAGACCCCTTCCCAGTATAGCAGCGGGTAAAGAGTTTGTCTAGGTGAGCTAAAGCCTTGATACGGCCGCACAAAGTTACTAGTTTCTCATGCAACCATCACTGAAAAAAAAAATTTTCATGGTCGTTGATAATGGTCCTGATGTCCATTTCATCTCCATGGGTTAGTACTACTCTCACAACCCTCTGGCTACACAAGTTTTATTGGAGAACAGCTATATCAGACGTAACATTAGCATAGCTATTTGAAGCACATGAGCATAAACTGATATCACCCAACAACAGCTCCACTGTGAATAGCTTTTGTCCATCTATTGCGCATTTGTAATAAATTCAAAATGCAATATTTTTTTAGTTCTGTCACTTTTGGTGAAGGCTGGGTCGGTGGCTTGGAAAATGTGAATGGGAAACTAGTGCTAGTTATATCCTGCATTGAACCCACTTACTTGTGTGTGTGTGTGTATGTGTGTGTGTCCCTACTCTCTTACCCTTTACCTGCAATAGATGTAGTCGGTCATTTAGAAGGGGCCAAGATTATAGCTAGACACAGATGTGCTACAACAAGACCAAGAAAATGATTAACCACTATGCAACTG
>WLWD01003525.1_pt1 | contig 41194 bp, 27 predicted proteins | sample 6712731 | NCBI WGS metagenome assembly WLWD01 (sample SAMN12718690, study PRJNA576275) | sponge metagenome | isolation source: marine sponge | host: Mycale hentscheli | place: New Zealand: South Island, Marlborough, Capsize Point | collected 2014-11-01
TGTCCAAACTTCTGATAGCTAGTAATGGAATTGGCAAAATAGTGGTAAATATTTTTTCTTGTTTTTCGTTTATACCTTGATTCTCAAAGACAAATATCTGGATCTATATATATACAGTTTAGGAAGTATGTCTTAAACCTCTTTACTTTGTCACATGTCACAGTATCCCGAGGCTGTTGTTTAGCTACATACCATTTTGCTCACCTTTCTTTTAAGTTGCCAATATTCGCTAGCAAATACATACCTTTTATATATCAACTTTACAACATGAAGCTGACTAAGAGCAAGATGTTCAACTATAGCTACTTGCTTTTATAAATGGTATTTCTGCCAGAGTCTGAGTCTGTCAGACAGGTGGTTGCATTTATGTCTCCTGACTAGTTTATGGAGATGATAACTTCACCACAATCAGGTTACTTCTAAGAAAATCCACAGCACAATAGGCAGGCCACCACCAGGCTAGAGAATTCTGAGAAAAATCAGCCCGGCTCAGTTTTCAAGATGAGTTCCAAGAAGAAGTAGGGTGGTTAGATAACCATCACCAAATTTCACTCCCAGGAATTCCAATAGCCAGGGTTGAAAATCCTAAACTTTTGCTATCAGCAGTTAGTAAAGTTCATAATAAAGCTATTCCTGTAATTTGGAAGCTCTGTGCAGCCTGGCGCTGTTGCTACAGCAAAAAATAGACCAAGCGGTCAGCAAAACTAATACATTTTCAATGGGACGCGGTGTGCAGTGATACCATCGGTGGGCGTGGTAGGATGTTACGTGATGTCATCATGCAAATCCCCACCCACGGGTGTCGGGTAGGTGAGTGGTGGGTACGGGTAGGTGCGGTAGCGGAAGGTGGTGTGCCCGAAGCGGGTGGTATGTATGTTATACTTGGGGTCTGCATATGTATGTATCTTGTGAATTCCGTGTTGGGTGTGGTCCAGTCCGGATATTTAAAGTAGGAAACGTAGCTGTAAACGCCCCTCATACTTGAAGACGGCGGTGGGAAAAGGTTATGCATGGCGGAAGGTCTGCCTCAAGTTCCTAAGGAGGTGAGCGTGCTAGTTTTATCTACCAGATCAGTGTGTGTTTATTGTAAGTTCAGTGTTTGCTTATTATTTATCTAATTCAATATTAGTTCTAGTGTCTATTCTAACTAGTGATGTGCTTGAGCACAAATGGCGAGCGAGCCTAAAGACTATACTATTTTTATAAGAATGATTTTGACTTCTAACACTAAAGCTACTGAAAATAAGGTCCAGTTTGTTTATTTAGCATACAGGGTAAAGGGATTTCAGTGCCATAGTAACAACAACTAACTCTCTGCAACTGCTTGAATTGAAGGGGAAAAACAACAACAAAACAATACACGTTATTTAAAAGTTTTCTTTGTGATATTCTTTAGCTAAGTAGTGGTTGTAACACATAATGCTTTGACACAACTGGAACTGCACCCGCAAAAGAATTCAAAATGGTGAACAATTCAATTTCTAGGGTGATACGGGTACTGATCGATAAACCAGAGGATTCTGTGTAGTGCAATTTGGGACGGGGTCGACCACATTACTAACACAAAAACGCGAGGGTCAAAGTACAAAATGACATACGTACGTCCAAACATATATACAAATAAATAAATAAATAAATAAACATCCCCGATTTTTGATTGTGTTACCCCTGTAAGTGTCTCGCTCGCTACGCTCGCTCGCCAATTACTCCAGTGTTTGCTTATTAGATCCAGTATTTATCTATTTCATTATTAGATCCAGTGTCTATTTATCTAATTACTAGATCCAGTGTTTGTATATCTAATCAGGGATTGAGATAACTTTTACAAAGTGGGAGGAGCTATGTTAGATATAAGTACAAATAATAATAATTCTGAATATGTGTATTCCACCAGGGACATCGGAACTGCTGTGGCCAGTGCAGTCGTACCACTATTTTAACAAAAGGAAGCATGTCTCTTAGCTTGTCTAATATTTTCTTATCTTGTAGTCGTTGTTGAAATCGAGCAGTAGAAAGTTAGCGGTCGAAATGGCTTCCGTGGGAATTAAAATGACCAATATCCAGCATTGTAGCCTACGTCGGCAAACTGCTAACAATCTTTTGTAAAGGTAAACGTTGTTCAGAGTTCTTTTAGCATTGCTGTTTGCAAAGTGGCCATTTGTGCACTTCCAGGAGTTTTTTGCCACACATACTTCAGACAATAAAGCTAAGACTGCCACAAAAGCAAAGCAGGCATTTGCAAGTTCTGACTATGATTGTTTATTAAATTTTTAATTTTTCAATGATTCAGTCATTCTCGGCAGAAATAATTATAATAATAGCAAATTTTCTCATTCTAACAGCCATTATTGTTCATTACAACTTAACCCTATAAGGAAGCCGTACACATACAGATGACACCTGACAACAACAAGTTTAACAGAGACATACGCTTAGAGCTTCCAGGATGCTGGCTATCCATACTGCGTGCAAATCACCCTCCAGGATATAATAAACAGTAAGCGTACCCTCCAGAGTTCGACCTCAGTTGACCCCTGAAGAGGAGTTCGGCAAGAAGTCGAAACATCGGGTTGGGCTCTTAGAACGAGCAAATTTGCTATTTTTAATTTTTGTTTTGTTTGCTTTATATGTCCAAATAGCTAAGTTAGCTGTTCAATATAGTCTCATTACATAATACTATACACTTGCTATTACAATGGAATCTCAGACAAGAAGAATGGTTTATTGGCTATTCTATTGAGGCATCAATATAGCTTGAGTAATGAAAATAGTACATGTAAACGATGTCTTCTACTTCTACTTTGTCTTTTTTATCAATCAAACCATTAATTGAATGAATGTGTGGGTGTGGTCAAGTGGATGTGGTCAAGTGGATGTGGTCATAATGGCTGCACCAACTCAATTTGTCTTCCTACTCCTCAGTCCACTGGTGTTTTTTGTACAATTCATTAGCTCTAATTGGAACACGCGCCCACCATCTGTCCTTTTTGTAAACATTGAGAAACATACAGCCTTGCTTGATGTACTTTTTTGTGCAGCCATGATTTTATTACTTGTAGATTACTATTTTGTTACTTGTATTGTAAGAGTGAGCTTGCCACCAACCTTGATAGTTTCAGAGTAGAACTCTTTCTCAACTGCATCCAAGTGTAGGTAAGGGACAACAGACTTCAATCAGTAAACTCTAGACAAGTTCAAAAATAAGTCAACTAAACCACAAGTGATTTTATTGTGTTTTTAGTTTTTGTTTTGAAATTAAGCCACTTGTGCAAGCATTGCTATGTGCTAGCACCTTACAATGATTTTCTAGTTTTGTGCCACAGCAGGGGCAAGTGATTTAAATCCAAACCAATGTGAGGGCAAAAATTATATTTCAACAAATCCAAAAAAGAGTAAAGCAAGAATTGTTGTGTTTTTTTTTCAATAGTGGACATGTTTTGTGCATGTTTTACACCTCTCTTTATTTTCCAGTCTTTGGTGCCTTTTATGAGCATGCTCAGACATGACTTCCCTCTTTTTTTCCAGCTAGCTGCTGGTGCCTTTTATGAGCATGCTCAGACATGACTTTCTCTTTTTTTCCAGATGCTGGTGCCTTTTATGAGCATGCTCAGACATGACTTTCCCTCTTTTTTCCTGATGCTGGTGCATTTTATGAGCATGCTCGCTCAGACATGACTTTCCCTCTCTTTTTATTTGCTGGTGCATTTTTATGAGAGGACTTTCATACATTGCTTTCTCCAGTTTTTTGCTATAGTTTGTAATTGTCTATTTTACTTTTGCTATTTGAAGTCTAGTTTGTTCCAGAAATACAGTAAGTAGTGTGTTTATATTGTTGTGCTTGTTATTTACAGTTTCTTACAATGTGTATAAAAATTGTATGCTTGTGCATTTTACTGTGTTGTATGTTTGTGTTTATACGTGTTGGCAATGTATATTTATGTGTAGGCAATTTTTATTTAGCATAGTGACTATCCTGAACAATTCCAAACAGTCATAGAAGGAGAGTAAACGGCTTTTTCTTCACCATTTTGCTACTGTTTTTTACTTGGTTTCAATACCGCTTACATAAAATGCTAATAAAATTTGTCGAGCTTTTCTGTCAAACTGCTAAAAGCTAGAAACTCTTCAACAGCTATATCAGCAAGCTAAAGCCTTATACTCCCAATTCAGTGCATGTGGAGGATGCACCAACCAGCTTGTGCAAAAAAAAAACTTGCTTTATTCCACTAAGCAGACAGACTAAATTTTTTACAGACACATCATTCTAACAAGGCCCCCACTTGGTAGGCTCTCTGCCAGCTACAGTTGTTCCTCTAGTTGAAAAAATATCTAAGCCAACCATGGTCTTATCTAGGAAACATCAGTAGCTTAGGACAGCAGCACTACAATTTTGGGAGAAAACAACTTAGAACCCATTTTGCAGGAAAATTTAAGTGATAACATAGGTCTGACAATGAGATAACATAGTCTCTGACGATGTGATAATGGTCTCTGACAATATGATAACAGTCGCTGATGATGTGATGACATAGTCTCTGACGATGTGATAGCATAGTCTGTGACGATTTGATAACAGTCTCTGATGATGTGATGACATAGTCTCTGACGATGTGATAACATAGTCTGTGACAATTTGATAAAACTCTCTGACGATGTGATAACTTAGTCTCTAACGATGTAATGAAACAGTCGACTACCAATCTTTGTACTGTTTTCTTTTTTTCTTCTTTTTACACTCTCCAGCTGTTCAAAACTTTTTCTAGTGCCTATTGTACATATTTTAACATAGGAAAAAGCACTTTTCTTCTCTTGTTGTGTGTTTGTAAGATCATGTTGTTATTGGTGTTTGTGTACACATATTTTTGCATTTTACATATTGTATGTTTGTGTGTTTTCTATTTCAGTAATGTTGCTAACTATTTCATTTTTAATATCACATTATGTTTATGTATCTAAGCATTGTGTAAGAAAGTGTATGTTTGTGTGTTTGTATGTCTCAGAGTTAGTATTGATAGAATGCGTGTCAATTTCTCTATATGTGTTTATTTAGTTTAACAAAAAGGGTTTACATTATATTTATATATATGCATTGCTAAAATAGAATCCATATGTTTTTGTGTTAATGTATATTTTTGTTTATCTGATATGAAGTTTGTTTGTGTTTGCATGTTTATGTCTCATGTAAAAAAGCAATTAATGCTTTTTGTTTCTTTGTTTTCTTGTCATTTAAACATGTATTTTTATTTATTTGTATTTAGAAAGATCTCCTTCATCCTCAAGCCTCACTTCACTGGGAGCACTGCCATACCTGGAGTGAGGATGTCTGGCCTGAGCAATGTGCAGTACTAAAGAATGCAATAATACTACTTGGTAGTTGTGGCAGGCTTCACATCTCTACTGACCTTCACTCATGGACTACTACTCCTGCACCATATGAACGCTCGTCCCTAACTACCTACCAGTCTAAGTTTGTATTGGTTGGTGGACAGCTTCCCTCCACTTGGAAATCCACTAACTCTCTGTTGACTAGTACTACTGGTCTAGACTGGAAACCATCGCTACGTGCCATGCCTACTCGGCGCTACAGAGCATCATCAGTTAGTGGAGGATCACCAGAGGTCCTGGTCGTGGCTGGTGGGAGTGGCTCACGTGGTCAGGGGTTGGATGTTGTGGAAGTTCTACTCAATGACCATTGGTCGACTGCAGACTCACTTCCTTTTTCATGCTGGAACATGCGATCAACATTCCATGAAGGCAACTTCTACTTCACAGAAGGATGGCACAGGAAAGAGATTCTATTTATTTGCACTTTAGAGTCTCTCATAGCATCTGCTAGCAATGGCAGAACAACTCCACTAACAATATGGAGGACAGTAACCACATCTACTCGCACCTGCTCTATCGCCTCTTTCTTATCTAATCTAATCAGCATGGATGAATATTCTAAGGTTAGAATTTATTCCAGCAAGACAGAGAAGTGGATTGAGACTACTAGTGAGGGAGATGGACCAGGTCAGAAGAATTATGGTAGATACATAGCTACTGCAGTCTTGTCTACTGGACAGTTACTGGTTGCTGATAGAGATGGAGTGTATAAAGTAACTCTGTCAGGTTAGTGTATGCAAATAGCAGCTTCTCTCTAGAAGAAAGTATGATGTGTAATGATTAGCTGAGAATGTCTGAGCTAAATTGCAGCTGGTGCACTGGCAGCTGCTTCTACTGGCTTAGCTCCAGGCTATAAAACCAGCTGCCCACACCCTAGTGCAGGAGACAGCTAGCTAGCTCTGAGAGGGTAGAAGCATAGGAGTGTGTGGGTTATTGTAGAGTAAAACCAGTGTGGCTTTAATACTTGTAATTATAGGGCTACTGTAAACTAACAGCTTTAGTAGCAACAATCAAGTGCTACTTCATTAGCTAGAAGTCGCTACAGAAGGCACCAATGCACAGGAGTGTGTGAGCTATTACCAGTGTGAATAAAAAAAGTTGTATCAGGAGTCATTAGTGCACATGCATTGGATGAATTATATACAGTTTAAGAAAGGGTACATTGTTCTTGGAAACCACTTAATTTAAACAAGTATGCTCAGCTGAGGATAGAAACCCCAGTGTCTGTATCAAGTTTTGTGTTTATTGAAGTACTTGTATTTACTACTAGTGGTGTGCTTGAGCACAAATGGCGAGCCAGCCTTAAACTACACTATTGTTAAATGATTGATTTTAACAACTAACACTCGAGCTACTAAAATAAAGTCGAGTTTTTAAATTACGTATGCGGTCAAGGGGTTTCAATGCCATAGTAACCGCTCCCCGCAACTGTTTGAATTGAAAAAGAAGCAACAAAATCAAGTCACGTTATTTAAAGTTTTCTTTGTGACATTCTTAATAGTAGTTGTAACGCACAATACTTTCAAACAACTGAACATACCTACGCAAGACTTACCTTCGTGGTTCGTCTAGAGGGTGGAGACCCATCCGGCCCACGCATTTTCCTTAAAAATTGATGCTGAAAAGAAAAAAACTTCAAGCAACGGTGGCAATTCTTTAACATGCTGACTTTATTTAGGGTGATAAGTTCTCTCTGCACACCAAAATCCAGACCATTTGCATCTTCCTAAGCCCAGTTAGGAGCGATTTACTTCTGCGGACATTTCGTGTTGTTTCTCCGCAACCGTCCAAGCTTTTCTGCCGATTCAAGACTCTACAGCTTCCTCCCATTATGTTCCCGCTTCCTACGTTTAGTTTTTAGCTATAGCAACTTTACTTTTCTAAATATCCGACCACTAAGGTCAACTTTGCTTCCTGGCACGCTATCAAGAAAATATAAACGTAGGCCTGTTCACCTTACGTCACCGAATTACTGTTCCAAGTTTAGACTGCATCCCGTGACCCCTTATAGCTCAAAAATACTTGTCGCAAATTCACCCTCTTTGCAGGCGGCCGCGAACTGCGGCTGGGTCAAAACGAAGTGCGCGTGAAACTATAACGCCCCCCCGGATGTTGCATTTTGCGCCCCGCCCACCAAAGGTGCGCTCCGCTTCAGCTGCTTTTTAGTGAGAAGAACGGTTACGGTGCTGTTGAAGAATCACCTACGGTGCTGTTGAAGAAGCACCCAGCTTGTTAGATTTCGATACTAATCTGGGAGGGGTCCTGCAGTGGATTTATACAGTACCCCGTTCAGGCGATACTAGCACGTCAGCCTTACCGATGCACAGGTAAGCGAATTAGCTAGTAGTGTAAAGATTTGAAGAAATAGCCCACTGATTATGTGTGCGAACATTTTAGGTGAAACCTTCTGTGAGGTAGTGGCTCTGAAAAGAGCCAGGTTAGAAAAAAAGGACTCATTTTCTTTGGCTGTATTTGAAGTGCTTGGACAGCTTCTCCTGGAGGGGTTTGCTGTTAATTCCTCTATCCTTCAGAATTCGTACAAATTCTTCTCGGTCCCTGCATTCAGATTTGAGCAGTTCCAAGTCTCCATAGCTCAATCCAACCCTGGTCCAGTCGTATGGCTGAATTATTCACAAACTGAGGGAGACTGGACACATCAAACACCAAACCATTCTGTTGAGCGATAGCTGAAAGCTTCTCAACTCTTGAACTGCTTCCTGCGGAGCTGGGGAAACTTCAGTGGAACTCACAACTGGATGAGAAGAGACAGGAGGAGAATTGTGGTCATCATGTGACTAGGTAGTGAGATCATTTAGAACTTGAGATGGATTAAAAAATGCTAGAGGTTGTGATTCACATGGTGGAGCAGTAGGAGTGGACACTAAATCTTGAGAAGGTGAATCAGGAAGCACTTCTGACGATGACTCCTGCCGAAGAGAGGGCGTGACATCATGACCAGTAAAGGAAGGATCATCAAGAGTATCAGTGGAAGCCCCACCTATTGCTGGGACTTGCTCCAATCCTATGTCTATACAATATATATATATATGTATGTATGTATATATTTTTTAAATATTATATTTATTTACTTATTTCTTACTTCTTCTCAAAGCACATTTCATTTTCCTCATTTCTGTGGCTGCACTAATAGCCCTCTTCCTTTTCCTGGAAGGCATGATTATAGTTTGCTGTTGAAGCTGGTTGTAACAACAACGTGGTCAAAGCTAACCCACCAGTAAGGCTACTGAGGTTAGGGACTCTCGAGATTTTTGCCCCGCTTTGCGCGCTAATATATCAAGCGGTGGTTATGCTTGCGAGATGCATGCGGAGCCAGGTGAGGGTGGTAGATTTTCGTGGTTGATAGCACTTAACACTTACCGCAAAAGAATTCAAAACGGTAAACAATTCCATTTCTAAGGTGATACGGGTGATGGTCGCTAAACCGGAGGATTCTGTTTAGTGAAGTTTGGGACGGGGTCGAACGCGGAGCGAACACAAAAATACGGAGGGTCAAAGTACAAAATGACATACATACGTCCAAACATATATATAAATAAACTAGTGGTGTGCTTGAGCACAAATGGCGAGCGAGCCTGATAGTTAGGTAACATAAAATGTTACTATGTTTTAGCTTACTTCATGCAAACACTATAATAGCAGTTATGACATTTGATTTCAGCAAACAAATACAAAATCACTCTCTTACCTTATTAATGGTAACTTTTGTAGTATCAAACATCAACCATTCTGATAATCTCAATCACCAGTAACTCTTGAACAAGCTCTCAGCTACGATATAAAAAATAAACCAGTGTTATTATTTGTAATTTTAGCCAACAAATATGGAATTACTACTTACATCATTCTTGAGTATTGATAACTTCTGTAGTATCAAATTGAAGTTACTTTGACCATCTGAATTACCTTGAATTCTTGACAACAAGCTCTCACCTACAAAACAAAAGACAATCAATTTTAGCACACAAATACAAAATTACTTTCTTACCTCATTTTCTTGAGCAGTGGTAACTTTTGTAGTACCAAATTTGAGCCAATCTGACTATTTGAATTTACCAGTCACTGTTGACAAGCTCTTAGCTACAAAAAAGAAAGGCCAGAGTTAATTTTGCATATTTAGCTTACAAATATGGAATTACGTACTTACCTCAGCTTCCCTTGAGAAGTAGTAGCTTCCTTAGCATTAATACTACGGCATTCTGACTACCAACGGCTCTTGACAGCCAACAACCGGCACTCCGTATCCCCCCATAAAACGGCGAAGTTTTGAAATGAAGTCTGGAAAAGGGTCTTCAATGCCATAGTAACCGGTCGGATCAACTTTTTGTTTCTTGAAAAGCAAGCATTTTCGCAGGAATTTTCTCACACTTTGGAGCTTAAGTATGAAGTAAGGCTTGCTTAATGCTGTAGTTTCAGAATAAACTGGGGTCAAGCCTAAAAAGCCGTGTTTTTTGGAGAAAAAACTTTTCCGCGCACGCGTTTAAAGGGCATACGTACCATCCCACATACATATATACATATAACATATACCCGATTTTGCATTATCCACCCCTAATACTGTCTCGCTCGCTACGCTCGCTCGCCAATAAACAAACATCCCCAATTTTCAATTGTGTTAGCCCTGTAAGTGTCTCGCTCGCTCGCCGATCAGTTCTCCAAAAAATGAATTTATTATTTATTTTATGTGATAGATGACAAGTATGAAGAAGCATACAAACACTTCATTGTTTCCAAGGAGGTTCTGGAGCTTCTGTCTTTAAAGCTTATGTTTCTTGGTCCACCACGACAAGGCAAGAGTACAACTCGCCATCGCCTTACAAAAGAGATCATAGATCTTATGTCAGCAAAAGAAGAGGAACAGATTCATGGCAGCACAGGCACAGTTGAGTGCTGCTCCAATATGTTAGTCCAAGACACATCAGATACAACTGCAGCGGAAAAGAAAACAGACTGGACCATTGTGCAGAATCTGACTGAGGAAGCATCTCTACTCCTTCATAGTCTCAAAAGAAGTATGGAGACTAAATTCACTTCTGAGACTGCAGCTCATTCCCGTGGAGATAGTGCAACGATGGCAGAGGTCAGTCAGGCTAGCTGTACAGAGCAGTCTCGCCCTGTGGAAAATCCACCACAACCTACATTATTGCAGAAGATGATGTCAAGATTGAAGTATTTTACCAAAGGTAGGCAGTTAAGGAGTAAGCGATCTTCTCCACTCTCTACTACACCTGTCCAACTAGCTGATGAGGTAGTATCATCACAAGATTATTCTGAAATAGCTGCCATATATGAGAGAGTGTCAAGGCAACCACAGTTTGCAGAAAATGTGAAGCATTCTTTCAGAGCTTTTTTGAGGATAGAGGACACTGGAGGTCAGCCTGAGCTGATGGACATGCTACCAGCACTCACCATAGGACCTGGCCTCTACATGCTGTTCTTCAGCTACATGTTCAAATTAGACGAAGAGTATCAGGTCTTTTATCAGAGAGCCGTTCAGGAGAGACAACTGTACCAAAGAAATCTGAGTTTACTCTGCAAGAGATGCTTTTGCGTACTCTGGCCAGTATATCTTGTTTCAGTTCCTCCACCCATCTTCAACCTCTACCAGGAGCAGACAACTCGCCCATCATGGGTGAGATACTCGAGTCCTCCAAGTCAGTAGTGTATATAGTGGGCACTCACAAAGACAAGGTTTCTGAGGAAGACATCGCTACAGTCGACTCACAACTTCAAAAGGTGATTGGAGACACAGACTTCTACGAGAATGGCATATTGCAGTTCTGCTCAGAAGACAAGCTTGTTGTTTCTTTGGACAACATGAAAGGCGGAGTAGAAGAAATCCATCACTTGCACCAGCTACTGGAGAATGCCATGGAGAAACACTTTAAAAAGCTGAAAATTCCATCTGTGTGGCTCCTGTTCAGCTTGTGTCTTCGCATGAGAGAGGTGAGGACAGCCAGCCTGGAGACCTGCTTGGCCTTGTCCAATGCCTTCAATATGACACCCTACGAGACCAAAGTAGCTCTATGGTTTCTTCACCATCATGCCGGTGTTCTGATGTACTTCCCCAGTGTGCCTGGTTTGGAGGACCTGGTCATCATAGACATTCAGGTAGTGTATGACAGTATCACTGGTGTCATTCTCAATGCCATGAGCTTTGATAGGGTAGGTCAGGCTACAGCTAAGAGATTCAGGAAGACAGGTCGATTCACCATGAAAGATTTGAAGACAGCTACCGCTGACATTTCAGGAGATGTCATTCCACCAGAGCAACTGGTAGCTTTGCTAGCCTATCTTCACTTGATAGCTGAGATTGTGTCAATCGAAACTTCTGCTACTAACTCAGTCTTAAAAGAAGAGAAAGAATACATCATGCCTTGCGTGTTAGAAAACACTAGTGCAAAGGAACTTGACCTATTCCACAAAGAATCCTGTAGTTGTTTTGTGGAGCCTCTCTTGGTATACTTCAGTAGTGGGTTTACTCCTATGGGACTCTTTCCTGCTTCAATGGCATGTCTCGTGTCCAATAAGTCCTTCACTTTCATTGGAGAAGGTGTCAAGAAAAACATGGTGCACTTTTTGTACGGTTCCAATTTAATTCGTGTAACATTTATATCTCGATCTAAACATTTTGAAGTGGTCGTTTCGTGTGATCCTACATTCCAAGACTCCATTCATCATGAATGTGCGGCTTTAAAACTAGAGATAGAGGACACTCTAAGGAAGGCTGGTTCTAGGATGAACTACAGCAGTTACATGGACTACCAGTTTGCCTTTGACTGTCGTTCACATGAAGGAGGGAATCATCTCGGGGTCGTTGATGGAGCGCACTCTGTCCCCAAAGTCATGAAATGTCTCTCCAATCCAGACAGCCCACAAGCAGTTGTACTCACCAATAGACAACTCATTTGGTATGGACAGGTATGTAGAAATAGACTATGTATTTTAACTTGTAATAACTCATTTATGTGGTATTAGAAATACGAAAAGAAAGATCCTGCAGTGGAAATCTCTGAAAGTAAGTCAGTTGTTTATATTTAGCTAGTATTATTGAAAATGTTTTTATTATTAGGTGGCAACAACTTGAGTATATTTCTGAGTGTGTATCGTGACTTGGTCCACTCAGTGACGCCTTGTGTTATGACAGTAGCTGATCACTGCTACAGTAAAGGACTCATATCTCCTGACATGTATGAACAGCTCCTTCAGCGTAAAACTTGGATTAATGTAGAAAAGACAAGGAATCTTCTGAATAATATTCGTACAGTCTTATCATGTAGACCCTCAGCTCTCAAGGAGTTTGTTACTATACTGTTCCAAACAGGAGAATGCAATGATGTGGCAGATAAAATACAGCAACAGCTCCAGTAAGTATATTGTTATTGTTGTAGTATTTGTATTATTGTTTTGTTTGTGTAATAGAATTGTGGATTGAATTCTGTCAACACTACATGGACATACATTTGAAAGCACTCATTGTATTGTGTTTTACACTTTTCATATATCAAGGTTGATTATGTATCCCATATTTCAAATTAGACATTGATTTTGCACATTGTCAAGTTTTAATTTTTATTGCGGCTGTAAATTTTTATTTAAAATATTAAAAATATAAATTATTAGCAATAATAGCATACAAAGATAGCTAGTGTATGTTTTCAAGTGGTTTGAACCTGATAGCTAATGGTCGCCCACACAACTAGCAATAACTTGAGTATATTTCTGTATCCTGACTTGGTCCACTCAGTGATGAAGCCAACTTTTGGACTGGATGGCACAGGTGAGGCCAGAATTCTTCTGAATAACATTCATACAGTCATGTTATTTACATCAACTTACTGATTGGTTACTATGGAAAGGCACGCAGATAGTAGAATACTACCCCACAAGTCAAGAATAAAAAAAATTTGTTTTTTTTTGAAATACCAAATGTCATTTCACTTATGTTTGAGTGTGCAATTCCTCGTGGCTGGAGAATTTCTATCCTTCTTTATGAGTTTCACTGTGTGTGGCATGTATTGCAGTAAAACTTCAAAAAATTTACCAAAAAATAATAAAGAAATAAAGAAATGTGCTTCCCCCTTAAACTCCATGATAGCTAGGGGCAGTACTGAAAAGAATGTATTAATTTAACATAAAAAAGAAATAATGTAGTGCCTCCAAGGAAGCATATTCGATTTTGTTTAGTATTTTTTATACAGCTAAAACCATTTCAAAAATTGTTTTAATATTGGAATATAAAATTATGACAATCAAGTATTGATTATAAATTGTAATCTTTTGCCAACTTCAACATTCCTTGAGTTCATGCATACACACACAACATCAAATTTTTAATCATAACACACAAAGATTTTATGGCTTGCATAGCAAACCACAGTCCTAACACACTCTGTGTGTGGCCACCCTTTAAGGTACGGTTGTGAAGGAAACTCATTTTTTGCTAATTTATTTACCTTATACAGCTAACAGCTGCTTCAGGAGACACAGGAAAAAATCTGGAATTTCCTGACTTCAGGAATTGTATAGGACAGTTGAGTGCATGGCCTGTACTTCACATTTCCTGTACCAGGTCAGATGATTTCTGACAGCAGGTCACATATCCTGCATCAGTACAGGTGAACTTTCCTGCACTTTTTCTACAGTACCTTCTAGGTCCACCTGGAAGGTCCCTGGCCTGCACCAGTACAGGTGAACTTTCCTGCACTTTTTCTACAGTACCTTCTAGGTCCACCTGGAAGGTCCCTGGCCTGCACCAGTACAGGTGAACTTTCCTGCACTTTTCTCGTACCTTCTAGGTCCACCTGGAAGGTCCCTTCCTGCAGCCAGGAAGGTCCCTGGCCTGGTGAACTTTCCTGCACTTTTTCTATAATACCTTCTAGGTCCACCTGGAAGGTCCCTGGCCTGCAATACGGTGAACTTTCCTGCACTTTTTCTATAGTACCTTCTAGGTCCACCTGGAAGGTTCCTGGCCTGCACCAGTACAGATGAAATTTCCTGCACTTTTTCTACAGTACCTTCTAGGTCCACCTGGAAGGTTCCTGGCCTGCATCAGTACAGATGAAATTTCCTGCACTTTTTCTACAGTACCTTCTAGGTCCACCTGGAAGGTCCCTGGCCTGCACCAGTACAGGTGAGCTTTCCTGCACTTTTTCTATAGTACCTTCTAGGTCCACCTGGAAGGTCCCTGGCCTGCACCAGTACAGGTGAGCTTTCCTGTACTTTTTCTATGTACCTTCTAGGTCCACCTGGAAGGTTCCTGGCCTGCACCAGTACAGGTGAACTTTCCTGCACTTTTTCTACAGTACCTTCTAGGTCCACCTGGAAGGTCCCTGGCCTGCACCAGTTACAGGTGAACTTTCCTGCACTATTTCTACAGTACCTTCTAGGTCCACCTGGAAGGTTGCTGGCCTGCACCAATACAGATGAACTTTCCTGTACTATTTCTATGGTACCATCTAGTGAACCTGGAAGGTTCCTGACCAGCATAAAATGAATGTTGCTTGAATACCTTATAGGTTCAATTCAAAAATTTCTGCCTGCATTCGCTGGTAACATTTCTTAAACTTATACTTTAATTAGCTATAAAATCTCCGCATGAATGGTACAATAACCATTGTCTAAGCCCTATACTGTTCTCCTGGCCCGTAAAACTAACTTCATTTATGCCAAGTTTTGTAAGATGTGAATTGTATACAAACTCCAAAGTTTTAGCTCAGGTTAGTAGGGTTTGTAATAAAACTATTACTCCAGCCAAAAACCCTTTACCAAAATGCATTACCTTGCCTGCAGCTTCAAATACCCTTTACCCATTTTTAATCTCTTTAGACTTGACTGCTATATACCTTTTACCCATACTCTATTAGGGATTATGACAACTAAAAAACACTCCTATGTTATAATTATCACTTGAGTGAAAATATGCCCCTCCCCCAAACACAAAAATGTGTGTTGTTGTTCATAAATTCCTCTATAGCCAGCATAAAGCTCCCACTATAAGAAACAAATTTAAAAAAATAACGTGATTTTAATGGCACATAAATATACAAATTCCCAACTAAGTGTGATTATAACTCAAAAAACAAATAAACAAAAAATGACAACAAAGTAAAGATTCGTAAGTTTGAGGCTGGGAGAACAATTATAGGACACACAATCATACGATAGATTCCTTAAGGATACGTCACAGTGGAAAACTTCTACCAAACCACCTTGATAAGGCTGCAACTTTCTTTGTAACTAATTTAATAATGTCTGGAACCTTTACATTAACCCACATTGACAACTATGAATAACGTCATTGAAAACTTCTTTTTAATTCATTTTGATATAATAAAAAAATGTAATATCAATAAAGGGTAAAGTTAAAATGAAATGAATTAAAACTTGAATTGTCTGAAATTAATTAAAAATTCAATTGTTTGTTTCCTCGAATGTTAACTTGGTCACTCCATCTACAATACACAAACAATGTCAATAACAACTGATGGCAAAACAGTACTTTAAAAGACAAAAAAATACAGTCCATTCTCACTCGTTCAAACCATCTAAAGTTATTCATTTGAATTATAGAAAAGTTCAGATGTGAAACGCATAGAATAAGTATAATATAAAAATAAATATTATTACTTTCACTCTGAATGTTAGAGTAGTTCATATAAACGAGGATGCACCATAATACTTACGTTACACAAATCGTAACAAATTTCACCATTCAAAATTAAATTATAAGTATTTATAAAAGCATAATGCATGCAAACATTTTTCAACTCGAGCTTGAAATTTTGATCAACACCCAAAAAGATTAAAAAACTACATTTCAACTGTGTCTATTAGAAATATAGATATCAAACGTTTAAAAAAACATGTCGTAAAAAATAAAAAATGTCAGCAGTAGGCATTCTGTGCCAGTTGCTGCATCAGTTAGTTCATGCAACCCTTTACCAAATCAAAATACCACATACATGGTATCTCTTACTAAATATGGAATCTCTTACTAAATATGGTATCCCTTACCTAATCAATATAACACGCTCAATCTTTAATTTACAACATTCACCAATACTAGCCAACTCCTATGAATATAAATGCAGGATTGGCCACACCCACTAAATGAATATAAAAATTATGATCAAAAAGACAAATATCTCAATTGCTGCCAATTTAATTTTGTAATTATTGAATGATCTACTATTAAATATTATCGTGCTTTAATAGTGCGAGAAACTGGATTAAGCTTGAATAGTTCATAATAGAAAAGGGTAGACTTCAGGAAAAAATAAACTAGGAGAATCTCAGTAAAACTGGGTTGGTTGGGTATACCCCTCTTGCTTTACCAAATCAATACTCTCTCTTTATTCAATCCAAACTCTCGCTTTACCCAATCAACTCTCTCTTTATTCAATCCATACACTCGCTTTACCCAATCAATACTCTCTCTTTACCCAATCCATACTCTCACTTTGCCCAATCTATACTCTCGCTTTACCCAGTCTATAGTCTCGCTTTGCCCAATCCATACTCTCGCTTTACCCACTCCATGCCATCTCTCTTTACAAGTCCATCCAACTCGCGCTTTACCCAGTCAATACTCTCGCTTTACCCACTCCATACTCTCGTTTTACCCAATCCATACCTCGCTTTACAAGTCCATACTCTCGCTTTACCCAGTCAATACTCTCGCTTTACCCAATCCATACTCTCGCTTACTCAATCCATACTCTCGCTATTACACAGTCCATACTCTCGCTTTACCCAAATACTCTCGCTTTACAAGTCCATACTCTCGCTTTACCCAGTCATACTCTCTTTACCCAATCCATACACAGTCCATACTCTCGCTTTACCCAATCCATACTCTCGCTTTACCCAGTCAATACTCTCGCTTTACCCAATCCATACTCTCGCTATACACAGTCCATACTATCACTTTACTCAATCCATACTCTCGCTTTACCCAGTCAATACTCTCGCTTTACCCAGTCAATACTCTCGCTTTACCCAATCCATACTCTCGCTTTACTCAATCCATACTCTTGCTTTACCCAGTCCATACTCTCGCTTTACCCAGTCCATACTCTCCCTTTACCCAGTCAATACTGTCACTTTACCCAGTCAATACTCTCGCTTACCCAATCTATACTCTCGCTTTACTCAATCCATACTCTCGCTTTACTCAATCCATACTCTCGCTTTACCCAATCCATACTCTCGCTTTACTCAATCCATACTCTCGCTTTACCCAGTCCATACTCTCGCTTTTCATCAGGTAGGATATACCAGAGAAAATAATTTAACATACCTTCAGTATTCCAACTTCAGTCTGCCACTTTAAGTACAGCAACACTACACTGCAAAACACATATGTACCACACACAAGCAGACAGCACCATGGTATATATTTTAAATTTTGGCTGGATAATAAATTTTTGACATCAAAAGTGGATTAAACTCAGATATATTTCCTGAACAAGAAAATATTAAAAACCTTGTGTGGTACCAGGCAGGCGTCACGACGAGAATGGGAAAGAGAAGAAGAAAGAAAGAGAAGAGAGCAGGAAGAAGAGAAAGAACAAAGAACATTAATTAGCTAGTTACGTGTAGAACTTTGTGTGTGCGTCATTGTGTATTTTAGTATTATAAGCAGTGCGGTGTGCGTGTGCTAGAGTATTAGTGTCGTGTGCATATGTAATTTGTAAGTTTCCTGTTTCATTTGTGAGCATGCGTATGAGAGGGTTTTCATCTCATAAAAACCCTCTCCACTTCCTGTCAAACTGAGTTGTCCTATTCATAATCTTGTTTGTAGTTTTAATAATCTACTCTTGAGTTTGTGGCCACGGGAGGGTTTAGTCCTAATACGCTATCCCCCTTCTCAGTGCGCAGGAGTCTCCTGGTGGCAGCGACCTTTCACAGTTCCCCAGCACCACAATTGGCGGCAGCGGTGCTCCACTTCGGTCTAACCTCTGAAGTTTCGAGTCACAAGTTCTTTCCCCCACGTGGTCGAGGTGTACCTACCTTGTGTGTCTTCTTGGTGTCTCCTTTGGACCTACTACTTCAATCGGCGACCGTGTCTCGACCCGACACGTCAAGAGACTATAAACTTTTATGTGTATCGAGTTTTTGTGGTATTTTCGTGTAATTCGCAATTTGTCTGTGTTATTTCTTTGTGCAAATCTTTATTTTCTTATTATTTTTCTTTCTTCCAGGGCAGCGGACATTTCCACTGTACTGACTGTGTATGTCAGGGCCTGGTCGAGTGAGGAGAGAGAGGCAGTGCAGGAATCGGTCGAAATTCGGTACCTATACAGATTCTGAACAGGAGCATTCGGACTCTGGGGTCTCTTCTGTAGTGCGGAGAGTAGTGAGTGAGAGCGACATATCTTCAACATCACTGCGGACGGTGTTAGAAACAGCAATCGACGACATGAGTGACAAGGAGGACGCGGTGGCCCCGGCATTAATCACCAGGGAACCAAGCAGAGTCAGAAGCAAAGGAGGCGCAGAGGCAGCCCTCCATCGGAGCGAAAGTAGGCCTAGCAGACGGCCAGAGTGCAAAACGAGAGAGAGAGGAGGTAGGGACACTAGTCGTCTCTCCTCAAAGTCAAGACGTGAGAGTGCCCGCAGACCCCCAAGGGAAGAAGCGGAGGAAGAAGAAGAACTGAGCGAAGAGGACGTAGAGTCAGTGGCGTCCTACGCAGATGGTGATGACAGAGAGGACCCAGTAGAAGCGAATGGAGCGAAACTGGACCTCCTGATCAAGGCGATGACCCTGCAACTGGAAAAGAAAAAGACGTCAGCGGACAGTGAGTATGTATCAAAGGAGATACAGTCTATTGCTTCCTATAGGGATACGGATGAAATACACCATTACATCCTTTCCCTGGAAGCCGACCTCAAAGATTTGGAAGTGCCCCTGAAAAGATGGAAGAGGGTGTTGATCAGAAAGCTGACACCTAAGGCTCGAAAGACAATCAGAGACTTCGTTAGCGAGTCCACCTGCACTTACGACGAGTTGAAGAGAGCCCTTATTAAGAAGTTGGGCCCAAGCAGAACAACCATAATGGACAAACTGTTTGGAATATCTGACAGAGACCTCAAAAGGATGGATCCAGCGGCGCGGGTTCAGTACTACAGAGGGTATATGGATAGACTTCTACTTACGAATACGTCAGCGGAAGCTCTGGCCCTCACCATCGTTACTGGCATGTTCAGACAGTCACTGTACCCGTCGGAGAAGTGCCTACTGGAGGCCTGCTCCATCTCTTCCTACGAGGACCTGTTGGACGCGGCGGAAGTTCTAACGTCGGGTGGCAGAAAATCACAGGATAGGTATGAGAGGAGAGAGGGTGGTAGTGACAGAAGTTACAGTGGTAGTGGTAGAGGTGAGAACAGCAGGTCGTTTAACACAGAAGGGATAAGGTGTTTTAAATGTCAAGGGTATGGGCATCGTGCGTATGATTGTAGGAGGAGTGGCAGCTCCTTCACATACACTTGCTTTGTTTGCAACGAGCAGGGACACAAATCTATTGATTGTCCCAATAGAGCAGATAACGTTAGTAAGGAGAGTGGGAAGACTAATGATAAACCTAATGCCAAAAAGCATAATACCAAAAGCCAAGCTGGAGTCACAGACGAACATACACTGTTTGAATTCCAAGGCAAGTGCAACGGTACAGATTGCTATTTCCTGCCCGACACGGGAGCGGTTGTCTCCCTGGTCTCTGAAGACTTGGTGGGTCCGTCCAATTACACGGGCGAATATAGCAATCTGGTGCTGGCAGACGGTCAGGTTATACGTCGACCTATGGTAACGGTAGAGATAGAGTTGATGGGAAAACAGTTCACCCAAACGGCCGCGGTGAATCATGACAAAAAGAGGCAGAGATTTGTGTTCTTTGCTTCTCCTCCTAGTAGTGAGGGTGAGGCACTGGTCACTCTTAGGGCTATGTGCCTGAGAGAGGAGAGGCGTCACACGTTGTCACCTGGTGAACAGACTGCTACACATTCTGTTTCTCCAGTCTCCGCTGTTATGACGCGGGCAGCTAGTAACTTGGCAGCCCAACGAGTAACAGAGCAGGAGACAGCAGAGAACATAGTGACAGTTCCTGAGGGAGCTGAGAGTGAGAGCGAGCCCAGCGAGAATTCCAGTGTGGGTTTGCAAGATGTGGCTACACCTCCTGAGGTTGTGATTGAACCAAAGGAGAGAGTTGAGTGTGAGAAGACAACAGTGAGCAATAGTAGTTTGAGGAATAGTGATGAGGAGTGGGCTGGTAAAGAAAAAGAGAAGGGTATGGTGGAAGATGATGTACTGGTTACTTTGGGATGTCCTGACTTGGTAGAGGAATCAGTGAATAATAATATTAAGGTTGAGGTTAATAATGATGACTCCTTGAAGGCAATTAGAGATTTGGCGGGCAGGAGACAAAATGGGTATTTTTGGAGTAATGGGTTGTTATTCCACAACATCGTCGACACCTTAGGCGACGAACGTTGTCGATTGGTAGTTCCCAGATCTAGGAGACGAAATGTTTTGAGACTTGCTCATGAGAAAGGGCATATAGGTGCTAAAAAGATGCGGGAGATTATTAATCGTAATTTTAGTTGGCCTGGCCTGGGAAAAGATATTATTAACTGGGTTAATCATTGTGAAGTGTGTGCTAGGATTAATAAGAGTGGTGGGAGACAGGCAACTATGGTGGAGAGGCCTATAGTCAGAGTGCCTTTTGACTCAGTGGCCTTTGATTTGGTGGGGCCCCTACCCAAGGCCAAGGGAGGGGTGAAATACATACTGACATATGCGTGCATGGCCACCAGATGGCCAGAAGCTGTGCCACTTAAGAATGTGACAGCGGAAGCGGTCGCGTCCGGGATGACTACCATCATCTTCAGGACCGGCCTGCCTTCCAGAATACTGACGGACAGAGGCACTGTCTTTGTCGGCAAGTTATGCGACAAGCTGTGCGAAGTCATTGGGTGTGACCTAATCCACACATCCCCCTATAGGCCACAATCCAATGGTGTCCTTGAGCGCCTCCACGGCACGCTCAAACCAATGCTTGCGAAGGCAGTGGAAAAGGGCATCGATTGGGCTGACTTTCTGCCAATGGCCCTGTTCACACTAAGACAGGTGACCAACCGCTCAACGGGCTTCTCACCCCACGAGCTGGTCTTTGGTAGACAAATGGTGGGACCCTTAGACTTGCTATACTCTGGGTGGGTGGACAAGGATTATGATGATTTGGATGTTTGTGAGTGGGTGTGTCAACTACAGGACAAGCTAGATCTGATCCATGACATGGCGAGTGCACAGGAGATTGAGACTATCGAGAAACGGGTGGAGAGCTTTGACAAAAACAAGGTGGAACGAGAGTTTGATGTTGGGAGCGAAGTCCTTCTGAGAGTGCCAGGGCTAAAGGCAGCCTTGTCGGCTTCGTGGGAAGGCCCCTATGTGATCTCACAAAAAGTCTCGAGAGTTACGTACAGGATTAAGAAACCTGAGTCGGAACACGAGAGAATTGCCCATATCAACAACTTGAAAAGGTATTGTGCGGGGGAGAAATTGAAATTAGTTGCGGGAATAAGCGTTGTTGCTGAGGAGGATGTGGAAATGGAGAAGTGGGTTGAGAGGAAAATTTTGGGTAGTGCATTGTGTGATGGGTATTGTGAGGAGGAAATTGGTAATTGTTTGGAGAGGCATAGTGAGTGTTTTAGCAATAAACCTGGGTTGTGTGTGAGAGGTGTTTGCAAAATAGTTCTAGAGGAAGGTGCCAATGTAGTGAATATCCCCCCTAGAAACATTCCAGTGAGGATAAAAGAAGATGTAGAGGCGGAAATACGTATATTACTGGATGATGGGATTATTGTACCCAGTGATTCTGAATGGTGCAGCCCTATCGTCCCGGTGAGGAAGAAAGATGGCAGTGTACGATTGTGCGTTGATTTCAGGGAACTCAACAAGGTGACCCCTTTGCGGAGATTTTGGCTTCCCTCTTTGAGAGAAATTTTGGACGAGGTTGGGCCCAGTGCAGTATTGTCGAAATTAGACCTGACATCTGGGTTCCATCAGGTAATAATGGATAAAGATTCGAGTGAACTAACTACTTTTGGGTGTTCACTAGGGAAATTCAAATTCGTAAGGATGCCGTTTGGACTTAAAAATGCGCCCGCGGTATTCCAGGCAGTGGTGGAGGAGGTGTTAAAACCTGTTAAAGAGATTAGCAGAAACTACATAGACGATGTGGTTGTTTTTAGTAAAGATTGGAAGAGGCATTTGGTGGACTTAGGAAAGGTTTTGGATGTGTTGAGAAAGGCAGGGTTGAAGGTGAAAAGGTCGAAATGCGAGTTTGGCAGAAGGACTATGGAGTATTTGGGACACCAGATTGGGGATGGGAAGTTGGGTATTCCGGAGGCAAGGGTGTGTGCGTTGAGGGACTATGACAAGCCGGTGACTAAGAAACAAATGAGGGCGTGTCTAGGGACTTTCAGCTACTACCGGGAATTCATCCCTGGATTTGCCAGCCACTCTGCCCTCCTCACTCCCAGCACGGCTCTGGCAGCACCCCACAAGGTCGTATGGACAGTGGAGATGGAAACTGCCTTTGGTAAGTTAAGAACTTTATTGTCTAACGCTGTTGTTTTATTTGTTCCCTTGAGAGATGATGACCTGGTGATCTACACGGATGCAAGCGGAGGCGGAATTGGCGGATGTCTACACGTTATCAGAGGAGACAAAGAGTTGCCAGCTGCATTTTACAGCCGACAACTTCGAGGCGCGGAATCGAGGTACTCAGTTACGGAGTTGGAATCTCTGGCTATCTTGGTAAGCCTGAGGCACTTCGATCACTACGTTTACGGAGCGAAAGTGAAAATCGTGACGGACCACAGGGCGTGTCTAGCCCTGAACACCAGCAACCACCTAAACAAAAGACTCATGAGGATGGCGCTGAAGATCCAGCAGTATGATGTGGAGATAGAATATCGACCTGGAAAATTAAACGGCAACGCGGATGGCCTGAGTAGGCAAAACTATGTGGAAGAAGAAGACGACGCCTCGCCTGGACCTGGTGGTTTTCAGCTTGTCCCTACGGCCCAAGGCTTGCCGGGGGGGCCTGTGGTACCAGGCAGGCGTCACGACGAGAATGGGAAAGAGAAGAAGAAAGAAAGAGAAGAGAGCAGGAAGAAGAGAAAGAACAAAGAACATTAATTAGCTAGTTACGTGTAGAACTTTGTGTGTGCGTCATTGTGTATTTTAGTATTATAAGCAGTGCGGTGTGCGTGTGCTAGAGTATTAGTGTCGTGTGCATATGTAATTTGTAAGTTTCCTGTTTCATTTGTGAGCATGCGTATGAGAGGGTTTTCATCTCATAAAAACCCTCTCCACTTCCTGTCAAACTGAGTTGTCCTATTCATAATCTTGTTTGTAGTTTTAATAATCTACTCTTGAGTTTGTGGCCACGGGAGGGTTTAGTCCTAATACGCTATCCCCCTTCTCAGTGCGCAGGAGTCTCCTGGTGGCAGCGACCTTTCACAGTTCCCCAGCACCACACCTTGCATATGTGTCACCCTACATATTAACCATCATTTGGATGTCAGACAAGTTGGGGTCATAAAAATTTATAAAAGCTGAACCACTCAAGTTAAAGCATTTTGACTTCATCAAAGCAATATAATAAAACTTGGATTGACTAGGTAAGCGAGCGAGGAACTTAATGTACACCACAGAGAGGGAATGAAGGAGACCAATGTATATACATACTTATGTACCTGTCCTGTCCTGTCTTCCTGCTTGCCATAACAGGTCACACAGGCACACAAGTGAGCAACAAATCAAAATGACTCTGCCTGGTGGTGATCCACAGTTCTCTGGCTATCCATGCACCACAAGACCTAGCTTGCTTCTAAAAGATCTGTGGCATGTTTGGATATCTTGCAACACCTCACTGTTGGCTCACTGGCTTCCTTACATACTTACATACATACATACACACATACATACTTACACTGGGCTGCACACAGAAAAGGAATCTAAGATGGGAAAAAATAATTCAGGAAGGGCAATGAGAATAAAATATGGCTTGTGGTGCTTAAAAACAACAACAACTATTCAGCTATGAGTCCAAATGCAATACACGTAGCAAGTACTAGACACTTTCTATGGTAAGTGAAGGCTTTTCTAGCATTTCCTGAGAATACAGTACAGCACTTAAATATTATTGGATCCCCCACTAATTATTGGCTTCACTGATATCACTCGCTACCTATTTGTTTACTATTATAGTATTATGACTTAGTACAAAGACAAGTTAGCAATGTTCCAAGTAATTATACTCTATTGGCTAATTGAAAATTTCCATTTAATGCACACTATATGCACTCTGTGCAACCTATGGTCTATAATTTTTGGAGTTTTGTCACTAATTATAAACATTTTTAACTTTTATTGGATATCTTGTATACATTATACACACACACATATAATATTATTTCACCTACGTAGCCACACCCATACCTACATGTGCCCAAGTTTGCTGAACACATCTATATCTACACAGTTTTTAGTTTGTCATTAGAGATGAATATGACTACTGATCTTTCAACTCACATGCCAGCAGAGATTGTCTTATCCCACCAGTTACAGCAAGTCACACCACATGGATCACACCTGGATGCAGAGTGAGGTGCTACAACATAAGGGTGGGGCAGACATAAGGTGTATTTATAAGTATGTACACATAAAAGATACAGGACTCATTATTTGCATAAATAGAAAGCTTATTCTGAACCACCAAGACTGGAAGCCCCGTCCCGAACAGCTACCCGAAGTGATTGAGCCACCAGGACTGCCACAGGAGAGGCAGAAGTACCTGCATGATAAAATCCGGGACTTTGTAATGCATGTAAAGACAGTGTCTGTCCTCCACCTCATACTCACGACACCTCACAACCATGACTCCACACTTTTACCATCCACATCTCCTTCTCCCTCTCCACCATCCTCACCCCAACCCAAAAGAAGCCGAAAAAGTAGAGCCAACTAATTGTTTATTAAAGTTCTTATTAACTAATCCTAATTACGTCATGATACAGACAATTGCAACTTACCTGTAGCTACTATGCCAACAGTATCAAGATTCAAGCTAGAATATCCTTGTATAGCAGCAAGAACCCCAATATAACAGGCTGATTCCGGGCATTCATTGCTTAGAAAAACACGAAAGAGAAGAAACGGGGAAAAAGGAGTAATAATGCAGAAGCTATTACGAACTAACACTAGTATGAACAAACACTAGAACAAACAAACACTAGAATGAACAAACACTAGTACGAACAAACACTAGAACGAACAAACACTAGTACGAACAAACACTAGTACGAACAAACACTAGTACGAACAAACACTAGTACGAACAAACACTAGTACGAACAAACACTAGTACGAACAAACACTAGAACGAACAAACATTCATTGGAACACATGTACTACGAACAAACACTACTATGAACAAACACTACTACGAACAAACACTACTACGAACAAACACTAGTAGTACTAGTGCGTGTACACAGTGATAATACTAGTGCGTGCACACAGTGGTATTACTAGTGCGTGCACACAGTGGTAATACTAGTGCGTGCACACAGTGGTATTACTAGTGCGTGCACACAGTGGTAATACTAGTGCGTGCACACAATGGTATTACTAGTGCGTGCACACAGTGGTAATACTAGTGTGTGCACACAGTGGTAATACTAGTGCGTGTACACAGTGGTAATACTAGTGTGTGCACACAGTGGTAATACTAGTGCGTGCACACAGTGGTAATACTAGTGCGTGTACACAGTGGTAATACTAGTGTGTGTACACAGTGGTATTACTAGTGCGTGCACACAGTGGTAATACTAGTGTGTGCACACAGTGGTAATACTAGTGCGTGTACACAGTGGTAATACTAGTGCGTGTACACAGTGGTAATACTAGTGCGTGCACACAGTGGTAAGACTAGTGCGTGTACACATAGGTATATAGTGGTGTACAAGTGGTAATATAGTGTGTGTACCCAGTGTATACTAGTGCGTTGCACACAGTGGTAATACTAGTGCGTGTAAACCAGTGGTATATGTGTGTGTACACAAGTGGTAATACTAGTGTGTGTACACAGTGGTAATAATAGTGCGTGCAACCACAGTGGTATAACTAGTGCGTGCAACAGTGGGTATCTAGGCGTGCAACAGGGTATTACTAGTGCGTGCACCACAATGGATATACTAGTGCGGACTCGAACAAACACTACGAGAACAAAAAACTAGTATACTTAGTGCGTGTTACACAGTGATAATACAGTGCGTGCACACAGTGGTATACTAGTGCGTGTACACAGTGGTAATTACTAGTGCGTGCACACAGTGGTAATTAACTAGTGCGTGCAACAGGGTATGACTAGTGCGTGCACACAGTGGTATTACTAGTGCGTGCACACAGTGGTAATTACTAAGTGAGTGTACACAGTGGTAATATAGTGCGTGCACACAGTTGATTAATAGTGCGTGCACACAGTGGTATTACTAGTGCGTGCACACAGTGGTATTACTAGTGCGTGCACACAGTGGTATTACTAGTGCGTGCACACAGTGGTATTACTAGTGCGTGCACACAGTGGTAATACTAGTGTGTGCACACAGTGGTAATACTAGTGCGTGTACACAGTGGTAATACTAGTGTGTGTACACAGTGGTAATACTAGTGTGTGCACACAGTGGTATTACTAGTGCGTGCACACAGTGGTATTACTAGTGCGTGCACACAATGGTATTACTAGTGCGTACTACGAACAAACACTACTACGAACAAACACTAGTAGTACTAGTGCGTGTACACAGTGATAATACTAGTGCGTGCACACAGTGGTATTACTAGTGCGTGTACACAGTGGTAATACTAGTGCGTGCACACAGTGGTAATACTAGTGCGTGCACACAGTGGTAATACTAGTGCGTGCACACAGTGGTATTACTAGTGCGTGCACAGTGGTATTACTAGTGTGTGCACACAGTGGTAATACTAGTTGCGTGTACACAGTCGGTAATACTAGTGCGTGCACACAGTGGTAAACTAGTGTGTGGTACACAGTGGTTAATACTAGTGTGGTAACACAGTGGCTAATACTGTGCGTGTACACGTGATAATACTAGTGGCGTGCACACAGTGGTTATTACTAGTGCGTGCACACAGTGGTAATACACTACGCTGCGTGACACAGTGGTATTAAAGTGCGTGTGCACACAGTGGTTAATACTAGTGGCGTGCACACAATGGTATTACTAGTGCGTGCACAAAGTCCCCCCCCCCCAGGTAATACTAGTGTGTGAACACAGTGGTAATACTAGTGCGTGTACACAGTGGTAATACTAGTGTGTGTACACAGTGGTATTACTAGTGCGTGCACACAGTGGTAATACTAGTGTGTGTGTGCACACAGTGGTAATACTAGTGCGTGTACACAGTGGTAATACTAGTGCGTGTACACAGTGGTAATACTAGTGCGTGCACACAGTGGTAATACTAGTGCGTGTACACAGTGGTAATACTAGTGTGTGTACACAGTGGTAATACTAGTGTGTGTACACAGTGGTAATACTAGTGCGTGCACACAGTGGTAATACTAGTGCGTGTACACAGTGGTATTACTAGTGTGTGTACACAGTGGTAATACTAGTGTGTGTACACAGTGGTAATACTAGTGCGTGCACACAGTGGTATTACTAGTGCGTGCACACAGTGGTATTACTAGTGCGTGCACACAGTGGTATTACTAGTGCGTGCACACAATGGTATTACTAGTGCGTACTACGAACAAACACTACTACGAACAAACACTAGTAGTACTAGTGCGTGTACACAGTGATAATACTAGTGCGTGCACACAGTGGTATTACTAGTGCGTGTACACAGTGGTAATACTAGTGCGTGCACACAGTGGTAATACTAGTGCGTGCACACAGTGGTATTACTAGTGCGTGCACACAGTGGTATTACTAGTGCGTGCACACAGTGGTATTACTAGTGTGTGTACACAGTGGTAATACTAGTGCGTGCACACAGTGGTATTACTAGTGCGTGCACACAGCGGTATTACTAGTGCGTGCACACAGCGGTATTACTAGTGCGTGCACACAGTGGTATTACTAGTGCGTGCACACAGTGGTATTACTAGTGCGTGCACACAGTGGTAATACTAGTGTGTGCACACAGTGGTAATACTAGTGCGTGTACACAGTGGTAATACTAGTGTGTGTACACAGTGGTAATACTAGTGTGTGCACACAGTGGTATTACTAGTGCGTGCACACAGTGGTATTACTAGTGCGTGCACACAATGGTATTACTAGTGCGTACTACGAACAAACACTACTACGAACAAACACTAGTAGTACTAGTGCGTGTACACAGTGATAATACTAGTGCGTGCACACAGTGGTATTACTAGTGCGTGTACACAGTGGTAATACTAGTGCGTGCACACAGTGGTAATACTAGTGCGTGCACACAGTGGTAATACTAGTGCGTGCACACAGTGGTAATACTAGTGCGTGCACACAGTGGTAATACTAGTGCGTGCACACAGTGGTATTACTAGTACGTGTGAGCACACATTGGTAATACTAGTGTGTGTGTGCACACAGTGGTAATACTAGTACGTGTACACAGTGGTATTACTAGTGCGTGCACACAGTGGTATTACTAGTGCGTGCACACAGTGGTATTACTAGTGCGTGTACACAGTGGTATTACTAGTACGTGTGAGCACACATTGGTAATACTAGTGTGTGTGTGTACACACAGTGGTAATACTAGTACGTGTACACAGTGGTATTACTAGTACGTGTGAGCACACATTGGTAATACTAGTGTGTGTGTGTGCACACAGTGGTAATACTAGTGCGTGTACAGTGGTATTGCTAGTGAGTGTGTTTACGCACTAGAAATACAAGTTTGTGCGTGCACACACTAGAATACCAGAACGCACTAGAAATACCAGTACGTGTGTGAACGCACTAGAAATACCAGTATGTGCATGCACAGATTAGAAATAATAGTATGTGCGTGCATGCACTAGAAATACTTGTAAGTGCATAGGTATACAAACTATAATGAACACTTAAAATTACTGCTTGGATTAACGACAGACTTACTTACCTTTATCTTCTCTTTATAATTCCTACTTCCATGGTACCTCACTAGATAAGCAGGTAGCAGCAGCACCAATATTCTCAAAGCTAAAAGAAAAGGAATAAAAATACAGCGAAAATGGCTACCAGCAACAACCCCGAAATAAGGAAAGACTTCCTACTCTTTCTAAAAGCTGTTTCAGTAACAAGATAGCCTATCACTACCAACATAGAACTACAGACAGCACTCATCTTTGCACAGTAGACAAGAAGACTACTTTTGTTTGTGCTCTGCGGATTACGCGCGGTAATAAGCAATAGTATATGGGTAGCGGTAGAATACGGAATTAACGCGGGCACGCCCATAGCAACGCCTTTGGGGCTTCAAATCTTCAATGGATCTTTGATGCTTGCAGAATGAAGCAGTTCTGTGTATTATCTCGGAAACGGTTCACAACACATACACACAAGCTCAAAGTGCTAATTATATGCTATACTAATGCAAAAATCATAACGTTTTGAATTTATTTTGTGCACTTGCTATAATTTATATACAGGCTTTTTAAAACAAAATAACAACAAAAAAATCTAAAAATACCTCCTCACTGCATTAGGACTTATTGCAACTCATATGACCAGCACAACCACATTACATCTCGAGGAGCCCACGGCGTTATCCCAGATTTGGTAATGGTCATCAAATTTATAAAACGTGACTGTCACCTTCCAATTGCAGCACTGCACACATTGACATAGGAAGCCAATGTGTTAGGCTAAAATTTCCCATCATTGTCACATCAATCACAAAACATAACACAAAGTGTAATGTTACGCGTGTGCCTAGGTAACTAAAAAGGAGAGGATCAGTGCATTTGTTTGAAGTGCACACAATGCAGACTAAACTGCCAGCAATATTGTTTTCCTCTATTCAAACATAGAGTTGGCGAATAAGAGGACATCATGTCTAATAAAATCTTCTTCTAATCAGCAGCCAGTATAGAATAGTCCATTCATGTACCATTAAAAACAAATCGGTGCATAAACTTGTGTGTGTGTGCGTGGATAATTTGTGTATCCATATACAAGATGTCAATGAATTACTCGTAATAACTACAGTCCAATTTTTTCCAAGTTGCACCCTATATATTTCAGGTTGTCTAAGTGTGCATTAAATGGAAATATGAATTAGTCACTTGAGTACGTACTTATATAAAATTACCTTGAAGATGATTTAAAAAAGCCTATTTTCTTATTAGTGCAGTTGAAAAGTTATTCAGGAGTTCCTCACCTCTTGTATTGAAGTCCAAGAGTAGCTTAGCACACTCTTCACGGAGGAACACTGAGTCTATAATGACACTCTTGGACATGTGTTGACCCAGTGGAGTTAGCTTTCACCTTCCACTTCACAATCCTACATACAAAGTGTCACAAATAACACTAGTTTAACATACTGTACAGTTCACAGTCAGCTGGCAGTTGGTGTTTGTGCTCTGCACTGTTACATTGTATCTTACTAAAAAGCGGGTGGAATCAAAAGTAAAGGCGGTGAAGTTATAAAAAAAAGGTGAAGTATAAAAAGAAGGAAAAAGTTTCACAAAGACTGAGTCCACAATCATGATAGAAGGACAGAAAGATTCAGAAGCAGGAGAGGTATACAAAGGAGGAGAAAGGACTCCATGACTCAAGAAGAATGAGCTGAAAAAAAAAGAAAGGTGGAGGATACACAATTGAGATAGTTCAAGAAAAAACAGAGCAGGAGATTGAAACTGATGTAACCTTCACCAACTGTAGAGAATGATAATCATGAATAAAAATAACTTGCGCTACTGCATTCTTACTTCGTAACATATAAATACACTAGATATTTTGTAGCCGGGATACTTTAGTAGTGCATAAATAGTTGTTCAAAATTTACACCTTCGTCAGGATATGCTATAGACAGTGTTGAACAAGTCATTCCCATAAAATTATGGGTGAATCAGTAAGGTTGGAGGCACTGCTCTAAGGACACTACACCTCTGTTAAATTCACTTCACTAGTGTTTACCTGTCCCAAACTCCTTCCAGTGACGAACTCCATTACTGATGCCAAATCCGTCCCCCCCCCCCCCCCCCCCCCCCCCCCCCATGTCCAGACAGAGGGAGTACAATTGAAGTAAATTGATAGGCCAACCAGAATGACAGCAGGACACCAATTACTGTCGAGATATATTTAATTTCAAAAGAAAAATGACTTATAGTGTTCTTTAAATAAATCACTAGCAAGTACAATACAGTTATGGTGTAACAATGAAGACCACAGAAGGCTTGCTTCAGTGGCTATGGACTTATTAGAAACTGCAAAAAAAAGAAAAAGAGAGAGACAGGTACTAACATGCCCTATGCTACCTGACAGCAATATAGTAAATTATAAGTGTACCAGCTTCCACTCACCTGGATAAAAATCTATGAAGTCCAGCCGTCAGAGAGGAAGAGGAGGTCCACAGGTAGGAGGACTAACACTTTAGTATAGTCGCGGGGAATATTTAAGGGATTAGCAACCCTTTACCATCTCTGATCTGGTGTTTTTTTAAATGAACCCTTTACCAAATTCGAGATGCGAACCAGAGCACTATCGTCCTTTTACCTCAGTAATCAGGAGTGTTAGAAGAGAGGTGGTGGTAAAGGGTATCAACACAATTTGCGTGCCGTACACGCGGTGGTGGGCACAGTGAAGATTAGGGTACTTTCTGCCTTGTGTGATCTTACTAGACTGCCTTACAGGATGCTATAGCAAGTAGAGAGCGCGGTGGTGTTCAATTTTATTGAGTAAGTATAAAAGTGCTAATTAGTGATATCTAGGTGATGCTATAAGGATCTGTGATGTGTAGGATTGTAATTTGTTCAAGTCATTGATCACCAATACTAGTGTTTGAAGTATTACCATTGAGTTCATTACCTTGTTTCTTTGTTAATGCAGGAGTGAACTAAAGAGGTTGCAGAGATGAACTTGAGATATTGCAGAGATGGAGCCAACGTTCAGGAACTGTTGTCTGATGCATCATTTTTTTCATTTATTTGTACATGGTCATAATTATTTCTTTATACTCTGGTAACAATGGATAAATTTTGAAGGTACAGGATTTGTGTAGAACAGGTTGCACAAAAAGTGCAGTTTAAGTTCAGGATTGCTGCAGGAAAGGTGTGTGAAGAATAGTTGCTTTGTGTAGGAAAGGTGCATAAAAAGTACAGTTTTTGAGTACAGGAAATTTAAAGGAAAGTGCAGTTTTTGAGTACAGGAAATCTAAAGGAAAGCTGCACATTTTCGCACAGACAGCTACCTAGAATGTACAGGAATAGTTCAGTTTTTATTCAGGAAATATGAAGGAAATGTGATATGATATATGCAGTACAAACCATATGGCATGTAAAGGAAATAGTGCAGTTTATGTCAAGGATATGTTCAGGAAATAGTGAAGGAAAGTACGCCCTATACAGTACCAGAAATGGTTACCACCAGCTCATCTGTCCTGAAGTTGGAAATGTGAAGGACATGTGATCTGTGAGATAGCTATACTTAACCTTTCCTATAGCAGGAAATTCCACTTTTCTTCCAGTGAGAGCACCTAAGAGATACAAGAATTCAGTACACACAGATAATGAGGCTCATAACAGCTGCAATTTGATTGGCAGGAATGACCTCTCATCAAAGATGACCTCTTGAGTAGACTGACCTCAATGTACTATAATTACCTGAAAATAATATTATTCCACATAAAAGATCACACCTACACATACACACAAACAACGCCTAGATGTCATGATGTAGCTGTTCCATTGAGATTCTTTAAATCATACAAGCCAGTCTGTGTTTGCAGGACTGGGTGCTATTTATAGTGATGGTGTGTATGCAATCTACTAATGGATATTGAGGAATGTTGTGTTGTGTGTTAGCTAATAATGAAGATGATCTAAGTGGATAAGTGCTATATGTAATGAAAGTGTTCGTTGCTCATTCCCTGATGTCACTAGGTCCGCCACAATTTCACATAAAAGATCACACCTACACATACACACAAATAAAAACCCTCTCTCCTCTGACCATCAATAACAAAATTAAAATTATTATAATTCTTAAACCTTCAGACTATAGAGTTTAATACTACAAGCAATCTTCATCTCTCTCCCTCTCTCTCTTCTCCCATATCTCACCCACAAACAGTGGGCACTGAGATACTCAAATAATATAATATAATAAATTTGTCATAGACTTCCTTCCACAATATTGTAAATTTTTGGACAATTTGAGGAGGTCAGCATCTACACACCCACAGCACATATCGTTAGCACAAGTACAATATTTTCAGACCATATATACAATGTTATAAGTAACTCTTTGCAACCAAAATCCAACATGTTTAAAACCCTCATTTTATCTAGTTAGTAATCATGGCAGTCAAGTATTGATCAATAATCTCTTGCCAACTTCAACATGCCTTGACTACAATTACACACAACATAAAAACTGGGAATATCATCCTTCACACATACATGTAGTTTAGTTTTCATGGCTTACATAACCTAATAAGGAAACTGATCCTCTTATCACACTTCAAGAAACTAACATTTATCAGAAATAATTATTATGGCCATTAATAAAACCCTACAAAGGTACTAGAATTATGACTTTAGAAATTCACCTTTAGCTAGAGAACAAAAGCACTCCTGGTCTTTTACATAATAACTGCAATTGGGGCTACATTCTCAAACAGCTGCAATTTGTGAGCTTTATGACCTCTTGACTGACCTTACTAGAACTATCTGAAAAAATAATTCCTCACACAAGAAAGGCACAAACACATACACACAAACAAGCAACTCTCTATTATTACCCTTTCTCTCTAAACAAAAAATAAAATAAAATAATACATGAACATGGAACAAATTATGGGCATAACTTTAATTAAAAGATGCAATAATAATACAATTTCTGGGTAACTATGGTTATAGCTGAAGCTTACAAGATAATCACACCTCTAGCACAGACTACTAAAATGTGTCACATTGTCCTCTCACATCTAGAATGAGAGTACATATGTACTCATTATACAACAAACAATTCTAACCCACTTATTTATTCCCCCTAATTCTGACCCAAACTAAATAGCCACTGAAATGACAACTATGCTGTGATTGTTTCATCCTTATTAGGAATCATCAGTATGTTATAATCACTATGAAGCCATGGGTGACAGTGTACTATAATAACTTATACAATAATGAAGCACTAAATAATTAGAGCATACACCCATAACTTCATAATGATAAACATAGACAATCAGCATTAGTTAGTGTGTGTGTTTTTATGGTGATGGCAAGTTTTCTTACCTGTTATATGTTCAGCATTAATCTTCGATGTCTAGTAAAAAAACAGTTCAAATCATGACACATACAACCTCTTCTCCTACATCATCACACACACACACACTCCTCCTACACACTGAAATATAATCACACACATACACACTCTCCTCCTACACACTGAAATATCACCACACACATACACACTCTCCTCCTACACACTGAAATATCACTACACACATACACACTCTCCTCCTACACAGAAATATCATCACACACATACACACTCTCTTCCTACACACTGAAATATCATTACACACATACACACTCTCCTCCTACACACTGAAATATCATCACACACATACACACTCTCCTCCTACACACTGAAATATCATCACACACATACACACTCTCCTCCTACACATTGAAATATCATCACACACATACACACTCTCTTCCTACATACTGAAATATCATCACACACATACACACACTCCTCCTAATTTAACAGTAATATTAAAATATTTAGAAAGGAAGTTCATAAGCTGTCAGATAGCAGATGAACAGAATTATGAATAATTAAGCTATCCAACTTCTTTGTGAAGCCAAATCTGGATTTGTTGATTGACAAGAATACAGCTTTCTAGTGCAAAACCTGGATGCATAGCTGCTTAGGTTCAAAAGTTATTCAAATTATTTTCTGGCCAACTCAACTTGGACAGACTATAACCAGCCTTTCAGCTGCTTCATTATTACCACAAACTCATTAGTGACATGACCAAATAAGGTCATACTGTAACTGGAGTAAGTACACTATAGAGCCATTTTGCAAGGATGGAAGAGAATGGTTAGAGTGTGGTTGTGGCCTTTGGTTTAGAGTGTGGTTGTGGCCTTGGAGGATATCATTATTCATGAGGGTGAAGAGAACGATTTTCCTTTTTTGCATTAACTCATTTTCTGTACCACAATTTTTTTTAATTTTTGCACGACATACTTCAGGAACTGTATTCAACATAATAATATGATTTATTATTGTGTAATTTGTATCATCATTGATTAGCTATTTTTAAAAATCGGGTTGACCATCGAATTGAGCAATACAAAATGAATGGAAAATGATAGTTGGTATAGGTCGTCGATAAAAGAAAACGGAGACGACCCGATATAACCAACAGTAGCTACAACCCCTGTCCAATTGTACGTGGAAGTCAATAATGAAATTCTAGGGTAAGGATTGTAGTTTCCATTGGTTATAAACTTAAACACTCCAGAACCGCGACCTTCGAGAAATGCGAATTGGCAGAATTGGCAGTCGATAATTGGCAGCCTACGCTATGTACGTATTCTAAATCTCGACTTTTTTGTAGTACACTCGAAACCTCTTATCAGGACAGTCAGGGACCAAGGGGTGTCCGTAACTCAGAAATTATAATTTAATAAGTGTTAATTACATACTATTAATTAAAATGTGATAAATAAATAAAATGATGAATATAAACTAGTGGTGCGCTCGAATAGCGCAAATGCATGGCGAGCGAGTAAATATATGAGTATAGGTAAAGATGATTTGTGAAGGAAATCGCTAAATAATAGCAATGATTAGGCATGAAGAGTTAACAATAACAGAATTACCTGAATAAACTTCGAAAGCAGTGGCAAAGAAGCGCAGCTTGACAATTTGCCATTCAGTCTTTCGCCAAGAAGAGAGTAGCTATAAACTTTTTGGTTGAAACAAAGTTGCGTAAGGCAGTGCAGCAGGATTCTCCGTGCTCGTTAATTGAAAAATACCGGAACTGAGAACGCTTTACCTAACTTACGTAATTAGAAGCGCGGGCGAAATTTTTTGACGTACGCATACATACCTACATATATATATATATATATCTGAAATCTCAATTGAACACGACTGATAGTCAGCTTCGCTCGCTTCGCTCGCTCGCTGAATAAATGCAAGTACTTATGATCTATTTGAAATAAGAAGTGATCTTTGTTTGTTTCATAGATCTCCAGCGTTGTTTAGCTGCGTCATCTCTCCAACCCTTGACCAGCATAAGATGTGCAGGGTGTGTGCTGCCTGTAGACTCGAACCACTAGTATCAAAAGCCGCACATGCTTGTGATGGAGTAACTGCACTCCCTGAATGAACTTCATCTTCATCTTCAGACTCCAATTCCTCTCTGTCATGTATCAAATCTGCCACACTTTCTTCCTCATTCATAATCTGATATCCTGGATCATTTGCATCTTCCATCAACCAGGTTCTTGGAAGTGACCAGTCAGAATCATTCTCCGCATAACCTAAGCTGTCAAAAAGCTCTTCAAATTCCGATACATCAGCTGAAACTTCTCTATGCTCATCACTGTCTACAACCTCTGCAGTGACACTATCAGAAACTGACTGCTGACTGACTGTCTCGCATTGTAAGAGTTTCTTCCAGCCACTGGCCAATGAAGATGATGATGCTTCATCCCCAGTCTGAAGCAGACTAATAAAAAAATTTTCTGATTTTACTCGTTTAATTTGATATGTTTACTTGCCACGACGACGCCCCGTACCGTCAATCATTTTGGTCGCGGTGTCCGGTAGACAGAAGTGTCCGTAACTTAGATGAAGTGATAAGAGAAGTTCGAGTGTACCTTGAGTGTTGTAGGTTAACAATTGTTTAATGTTAGTGTAGTTTTAGGCTCACTCGCCATTTGTGCTCAAGCTCAATATATTCTCACAGATCCAACAATTACTAGTTCTTTGACAGAAACACTATTTGATTTATTAGTTCACGTCTCCACACACTCCTTGCTTCATGTCCAGCACTACTGATAGTTCTCCCTGATGGTGCACTACTGATAGTTCTCCCTGATGGTGCACTAGAGACAGTAATACACAGCCACTAATGTTAGTTGTCATCCACTGGACAAGGAAGACTTCTCCTCCACACCAGTTCCTTTCTTTGTGGCTATATGTGGATAGTTTTACTGCACTTATATAAAACTTTTAAAGAGGCAGAATAAATTCGAAGTATTCCTGCCATTTGGTAAAAAAATAAAAAACAAAAACAAAATAAAACTGCGCTGCAATGTGACAAACCACGTACAATGCCTCCTAAAATGGCCCTGCAGGCAACAGTGGGCACCAGGATGTAGTTAATAAACTATAAAGTTCTTCACTAGCTTACCTTCATAACTACTTCAATGTAATTTTAATTGTTTTATCCCACAATAAATGTGATACTCCTCACTCCCTCCCACACACTATATATCCACTATGGTGACCCTTCACCCTTTGCTGTCTCCCCTGACAACATCACTGGCTTCGGCACGAGTGGGGCATGGCTTACTGACCATGCTCTCCAGCATCTGTGGATCAAAGTGAAAATTCAAAAAAGGAATAAGTTGTAACGAACAGGCTCCAAGGGGAAGTCAGATAAAACTGGTCATGTGATCACCAGAGTGAAGCTTTAAGGGCGTGTTTCACAATGAAGCTGAAAGAAGTGCTACAGATACTTAGCCGAGTACAGTTTGTATGAAAAAAATTCTGCATCTTTGAATCTATGATTGACAGACAATATCACTATCACCCTCTAATGCACACGCCTTGAGGGTCAACAAATCTGCAATCTAATCTATTGCTACGTATTTAAAGACAACAAACAAAACCTCCACTGGTTACAATTGTAGAGCAAAGATTAAGAGATATAAGAAGAAGTGAGAATAAAACAACGTAACTAAGAGTAATACGAGTAACAATAGTATTTAAATGCAATTCGTCGATGTTCGAAGTCGGAACGGAGTACAAGTGCAAGCGTAGAAAATATAGAAATAAAATGAATGTTGAAATGAGATATGTAATAAAAAAGGTTGAAGCTAGCTAAGTGAAGGGGCTAGGCTTCATGATGTAACTCTTGGAGGGACTGGTCCCGAACAGTAACTCTGTCGTATACTTATCCATAAAATCAAACTGGCAGGTGAGTGGTGTAGAAAAGTGGGTGTGGTGTGCGTCGTTAACCTTGTCTTTCTCAGTGCCGGTAGATCCACTTCAGCACCTGGAAGATTTACTCCCTTTCTGGAGCCCAGCATACCTCCATTTTGAACCACTGCAACCATGACAACAATTAAAAAGAGGTGTCGAAATACTTTGAATGAGAATGGATATAATGAGACCTAACTAAAGATGGTCTTGTAGGCGTGGCCTAGAAAACCTGTATGCTTAGAGCCACCAACACATGTGACTGGCTGTATTGTATAAGTGTAGTAATACAAGATGAAAGGGACAGTGAGACTATAGTAACTATGGATACAGACACTGATACAACTACCGGCTAACACACACAGATGTATGCCATATACACACCACCTACTCTCTCTCTATTTACACACACACATACACACACATGTGCTAACCTGTCACCAGGTGGGTGGGGAACTTCCCAGTGACCTTGAGAGAGAGATGAGTCCGTCATCCACGAACACCAGGTCTCTAGGACTCAGATCTTGATGATGTTCATGTAGTCCACATAAATGGTGTTCTCATCGCCACATTCCTTAACTTGTCTTCAATAGACACTTTCAACACCTTACCAGTCTCCAGACACACTTCTGCCTATCCTCCCTATACCCAAACACAACAATTAAAAAAAAAAAAAGAAGAATTAATCATGTCCTATGCCTGTTGCCCTGAGGCTGCATTCCTGACAGAAGGCCAGTTCACTGCCTAACAACATTCATAAATGTTAACTGTATTCATAGCAACAGCTCCTACTGTTGTTCTTGACTACATAAATAATGTTAACAGAAAAACAAATTTCAAAAGTATTCACACACACACACACACACTGGGCTGCATGTAAAGGAGGACCATTGTCTGTGCTGAAAGTCCCTCCCCCTCCTACCCCCTAGAAATCCTTTAGTACTTGATTGCAACGTGAAATCAACATAGTCTTCGTGTATACTGCAAGGATTCTTTGACTCTGTCTCCTCTCATTGTCCCTCCTTTAGAATTAAAAAAGTTGCTCTTTCCCTTCCTAGAATTGCTACTCAGCACACCCACACACACCCACTCACAGGAGGAGTCCAGTTCTGATTTCTGGTCCCTTGGTATCCAAAGCAATAGTGATGGATCTGTTCTTCACTATTTCTACCACTTCTCCCATATTCTTAATAGTCTCAGCATGATACTGCACACACATACACACACACATACACACAGCAGCATACAGCATTCTTAATGGTCTCTGCATGATAATCCATTACTCGGTCAAAATTCCTCCACTTCTTCCACCCTTTACCCACTCTGCAACTGACCTTATGAGTTTCATGTGAGAAGTTCATGCGCGCCACACACATGCCCTTCACTATCAGCTTCACCAACATGTCCACAGAGTCACTGGCAGGACCTGGTCACACACAGCACAAGAAGCAAATATATTAATAAATTAAAGAAAAAATATTCAAATTTTTTTCTTTATATCAAATAATAAAACAACAATGAAAAACTTTCTCTCAAAGTTTTTCAAAACTACACAATGAAATGTTCTAAATGGTTAAAATAAACCTGTGAAAGAGAGAATACATCTAATTTAATGAAATTAAGAAGGCCGAGAAATAAAAAAAAATCACATCAGAACTACAGTATTATACACATTTTACATTTAAACTTTTAATTCTCACTGAAAGTTTGTTCACATTGCACCAGAGTGAACCTTTACTCGAGGGAGCGTGAGTGCAGAGTTTGTGGTATACATGTGTGGTTTTCACTGAATTCTCTATAGTCTTTGTGGAAATCTGTTTGAGCCTCCTCTGTTGGCCAAATTTTGGACATGCTGTCAATGTAGCTTAAGGGTACGGGGACGTCAGCGCATCAACTACAATATGCCTGCACACTTGACAACCTTAACTGAGTGTCAAAGCACCTATGGTAGCTTTGTTTATGATAGAAATAAAGCTAAGAGACTGGCCTTCCTGATGATCTCACAATAAGCTACTAAACTGCAACGTCTAGTGCCCCTTTAACGGAATTTATAATAGTCTGGTGGCTTAGTGAAATTACCGTTTTTTTGGCGGACAAAATGATCAAATTTTGCATGAATTTTCTTTCAACTTCATAAATATCATTAGCCTAGGAGCCCCACCCAAGAATTTTAATTAAGCCCACTAATTAAAAATGGCCGCCAGAGCATTTATTGTTATTTATGCTTTAAATATTCTGTTTTTAGGAGCAATATTATTATGCAAGAATTATTGTATAGCTAGTTAACATGTTAAATTTCAAGTTTAAAACATAGATTGATAAT
>WLWD01005484.1_pt1 | contig 41170 bp, 38 predicted proteins | sample 6712731 | NCBI WGS metagenome assembly WLWD01 (sample SAMN12718690, study PRJNA576275) | sponge metagenome | isolation source: marine sponge | host: Mycale hentscheli | place: New Zealand: South Island, Marlborough, Capsize Point | collected 2014-11-01
TTCCATTAGTTGAGATTAAAAAAGAATTTCCGTGGTTAACTACTGATGAGCTTAAAAAGATACAGCAATTCCAAGGTAATACAGAATATACTAGAAACTGGAATGGTAGAAGCGATAATCAAACAGTACAAGTTTTATATTTTGAATGGAAGTCTTATTTAGATCAAGTATTTAAAATCAAGTATACAGACAATGGCTTGGAAAAAGCTATAGAAAAGCCTGATACTTTTAATCCAGAACCTAATGATAATTTTCAAAGAGCTTCTAGATCCATTGAAGTTTTATATAGCGGTGCTAAGATATTAGGTATGGAAATGATGCTTGATTGGCGTCTTGCTGAAAATATGACAAGACCTTTTTCCAACAGCGTGAAAGTTAATATGAACTACAATATAGTTGCTCCTAGAATGTATAAAGGTCGTATAGAGTCATTAGTTAGCCGAATAACTAGTTTTGCTGACATGATACAATTAAGCCATCTCAAACTACAGCAGGTAATGTCCAGAGTAACACCTGATGGGGTTTATTTAGATGTAGATGGTTTAGCCGAGGTTGACTTAGGAAATGGAACTAATTATAATCCTCAAGAAGCGTTGAATATGTATTTCCAAACTGGTAGTATAGTTGGAAGATCTTTAACTCAAGATGGAGATTTAAACCACGGTAAAGTACCTATACAAGAATTACAATCATCTAGTGGTCAAGCAAAAATAGCTTCACTAATACAAACATATCAATATTATCTACAAATGATAAGAGATGTTACCGGGCTTAATGAAGCTAGAGATGGTAGCTCTCCTGACCCTAACTCTTTAGTAGGATTACAAAAGCTTGCAGCTGCTAACTCTAATACTGCTACTAGGCATATTTTACAAGCTAGTTTGTATCTTACTCTTAGAACATCAGAAAACATATCCCTAAGAGCTGCTGACGCATTATCTTTCCCTTTGACTAGAGAAGTGCTAATTAAAAGTATATCTAAGTTTAATACAGAGACTCTTACAGAATTAATGCACTTAAACTTACACGACTTTGGAATATTTTTAGAGCTAGAGCCAGATGAAGATGAAAAAGCTATGTTAGAACAAAACATACAAGTTGCCTTACAAAGTGGTCAAATTAATCTAGAAGATGCTATAGACCTTAGAGAAATAAGAAATTTAAAATTAGCAAATCAGGTATTAAAACAAAAAAGAATTAAAAAGCAAGCTCTTGACCAACAACAACAGCAAGCAAATATTCAGGCGCAATCTCAAGCTAACGCACAAGCTGCTGAAAGAGCAGCGGCTGCGGAGATGCAGAAAGCACAAGCTCTTAATGAAACTAATGTTCAGTTTGAACAAGCAAAATCTCAATTTGAAATTCAAAGAATGGAGAGAGAAGCGCAGATTAAGAAAGAACTAATGCAGCAAGAGTTTGATTATAATATGCAATTAGCACAAGCTAATGTTGGAAGAAGTAAAGAAAAAGAACAATTTATAGAAGATAGAAAAGACAAAAGAACAAAACTACAAGCCACACAACAAAGCCAAATGATACAACAAAGACAACAGGATGGATTACCTACAGACTTTGAATCAGCAGGCAATGACAATTTAGGTGGATTTAGCTCGGAGCAATTTATGCCTCGATAGTAATAATTATATAATATCATATCATGTCAACAAAATCAGGAAAATTAAAAATAAATAAAAAGATTTTACCAAAAAATAAAGAAGAAAATAAAGATGCCATTCAAGAGTCAAAACCAGAGGAAACTTTGTTACAGTCTAATGAGAAGGAGAAAGAACCGGAAGTGGGATTGCAAGAAGTGGGACAAGCACACGAAGAACAAGAACCTACCAAAAAAGATGAAGAAGTAACTATAATAGGTAGTAGTAAAGAGGAAGACATAGAAGAAGTAAAGAGACAAGAAGTTGAAGTGCCAGAGAATTTACAAAAAGTTGTTTCTTTTATGAATGAAACAGGTGGTAATCTACAAGACTATGTTAGATTAAACGCTGATTATTCTAATGTAGATGAAAAAACATTATTAAGAGAATATTATAAAAATACTAAACCGCATTTAGACGATGAAGAAATAAACTTTGTTTTAAGTGACAAATTTTCATACGATAAAGATGTTGCGGATGAGCGTGAGATTAAAAAGAAAAATCTCGCGATGAAAGAAGAAATTGCAAAAGCTAGAGAGCACTTAGTTGGTCTTAAGGAAAAATACTACGAAGAAATCAAGTTGAGATCTAACGTGTCCAAAGAACAAAAAGAAGCTTTAAACTTTTTCAATAGATACAAAGAGGATGTAGATAAAAAAAATAAACAACATTCTGATTTTATACAAGACACTAAAAAATATTTTTCAAAAGAGTTTGAAGGTTTCGACTTTAAAGTGGGAGATAAAAAATTTAGATATACAGTATCAAATACAGACAATATTGTTAACAACCAGTCAGACGTGGGAAATTTTCTAAAGACGTTCTTAGATGAAGATGGAAACGTTATTGATACGCCTGGTTACCACAAAGCTATATACTCAGCTAAAAACATAGATAAGATAGCAAGCCATTTTTATGAACAAGGAAAAGCCGATGGGGTTAAAAACATTACAGCTAACGCTAATAATATAACAACAGAAGCAAGAAAAGTTCCTAATGATACAATGTATTTAAATGGATTGCGAGTCAAGGCTATTAATGGTGTTGATACATCAAAATTAAAAATTAAAAAACGAAAATAAATTTAAACTAAAATGGGAGAATTTGTAAGCAATGGCGCACCCGGAGGAATTGGAGCTTTTCCAGCATCTCTTGCACCATCACAAAACAAAGTTGTTCTTGAGAGCAACTATTTGAAATTTGACGGTGAGGACGGCGTCAACTTTTCACAACAATACCTACCTGAGCTTTACGAAGCTGAAGTAGAAAGATACGGGAACAGAACATTATCTGCTTTCTTGAGAATGGTAGGAGCAGAAATGCCTATGACTTCTGATCAAGTAATTTGGTCTGAACAAAACAGATTACACGTGTCTTATGACTCTGTTGTAATTGCTGGTGTTAACTCTATCACTATTACTGTTCCAGCTGAAAACACAGGTAACTGTGCTATCAGAAAAGGACAAACAGTTGCTATATCTAATGGTTATACTACTGTTAAAGCTTATGTTACCGCTGCTCCAACAGGTGCAAACGTAACGTGGACTGTTTCTGTAGAATGCTATCAGTTTGCTGATTTAACTGCTGCTGGTTTAGCTAACGGCGATAATGTAACTGTATTTGTTTACGGTTCTGAGTTTGCTAAAGGTACAGAAGGAATGGACAAAGCTATTGAGCCAGTATTGACTCAGTTTAGCAACAAGCCAATCATTATTAAAGACTTTTTCGAAGTGTCAGGTTCTGATGCTGCACAAATCGGTTGGGTAGAAATAGCTACTGAAGAAGGTGCATCTGGATACTTATGGTATTTAAAGTCTGAGTCTGAAACAAGATTAAGATTTGAAGATTATCTTGAAATGGCAATGGTTGAAGGTGAGCTAAGAGCTGCTACTAGTGGTATTCCTGTTGGCGACAAAATCGGTGGTACACAAGGTATGTTTGCTGCTATCGAAGAAAGAGGATTAGTATACGAAGATTTCGCTGCTGCTCCAGTTCCAGCTAATGGTTCATTAGGTGATTTTGATAATATCCTACAGCAATTAGACAAGCAAGGTGCTATTGAAGAAAATATGTTATTTTTAAACAGAGCTACTGCTTTGGATTTTGATGATATGTTAGGCGCAATTGGTGCTGGATATGACGGTGGAACTTCATACGGTCTTTTTGACAATGAAGCTGACATGGCTTTAAATTTAGGTTTCTCTGGTTTCAGAAGAGGTTCTTATGACTTCTATAAGACAGATTGGAAATATCTAAATGATGCTTCTACTAGAGGGTTAACTAAAGACATCGACGGTGTTTTAGTTCCAGCTGGTACAACTACTGTTTATGATCAAATGATGGGATCAAATATCCGTAGACCTTTCTTACACGTACGTTACAGAGCTTCTGAAGCGGACGATAGAAGAATGAAGTCTTGGGTGACTGGTTCTGTAGGTGGAGCTTATACTTCATCTCTTGATGCTATGCAGATTCACTTTTTATCTGAAAGATGCTTAGTGACTCAAGCTGCTAATAACTTCGTGTTATTTACAGCTACTGCTAACCCAGCATAAACAAACAATTACTAAGACCCTCTGTAAAATGGGGGTCTTTTTTAACTTATATTATATTATATCATGGAAACAAAAGAAAAGAAAAAACCTACAGTAAAAAAAGATACTTGGGAAATTAAAGATAGATATTATCATTTAAATCAAAATAGAACACCTTTAAATTATACTATAAATTCTAGACATTCAGCTAGAAAACCACTGCTTTATTTTGATGAAAACACACATAGCCAAAGAGAATTAAGATATGCTACTAATCAAAACTCTCCTTTTGTAGATGAACAAAAAGGTCAAGTTACATTAGGTCATATCACCTTTGAAGATGGAGTATTAAGAGTTCCTAAAACAAACCAAGCATTACAAAAAATGCTATCTCTATATCATCCTAACAGAAATAAAACTTTTAGTGAAAAAGATGCTATTGTAGAAGCTAGCAATGACTTAGCTTATTTAGAATACGAAGCAAAAGCTATGATGACAGCTTTTGAAATAGATATTGATCACGCTGAAGCGATATTAAGAGTGGAAATGGGATCTAGTGTTAGTAAGATGAGTTCTAAAGAAATAAAAAGAGATTTAATAATGCTTGCAAAAAGCAATCCAGTTTTATTTTTAGAACTAGCTAATGACGAAAATGTTATGCTTAGAAATTTTGCTATAAAAGCAAAAGAAGCTGGCATAGTTAAATTATCTCAAGACAACAGAGTTTTCACTTGGGGCAGTAATGGTAAAAAACTAATGACCATACCTTTTGAAGAGAATCCATACTCAGCTATGGCTTCGTGGTTTCAAACAGATGAAGGATTAGAAGTTTATAAATCTATAGAGAAAAAATTCTCATAGCATGTAACTATATATAAGGGCGGCAAAACGCCGCTCTTTTTTTAAAAATATTAAAATGGCAATAGACGTAAATGAAGTTTATCAAACAGTCTTATTAATCCTTAATAAAGAACAAAGAGGATATATGACCCCGTTGGAGTTTAATAAAATATCTACACAGGTTCAACTAGAGATATTTGAAAAATACTTTGAGGATTTAAATCAACAAATGCGTGTGCCGCAGAATGATAGCCAGTACGCTAATAGAGTAAAGCATATTCAAGAAAAAATAGCTTTTTTTGAAACTCAAGTAGGAGTGTCAAACTCTATACCTTCTAATTGCCACAGGATAGGAAGTATAGTATATGCTCCAACAAATTCTAATAAAAGAATACCTTTAGAAGAATTAAGTGTATCAGAATTTAACTATCAAACATTATCACCTTTATTTAGAAGCTCTCTAAACTATCCAACATTCTATCTCAATGGTCAAACAATAAGCGTAAACCCTAGCGATTTGATAGGTTCAGGTGAATTGATATTGAATTTCATAAGGAAACCTAATGATGTTGTTTGGGCGTATAGTGTAAATCCTAATAATGGTGCTTACATATGGTCTGGTTCGGGTAGTGGACAAGACTTTGAAATAGATAATAGTGATCGAACTGAGGTTATATTGAAAGTTTTACAATATGCTGGAATAGTAATAAGAGATCCACAAATAATTCAAACAGCAGGAGCTATGGCTCAAGCTGAGGATGTAAATGAAAAATCATAATCATGGGTTTAATAACAGAAACTAATTACCAATACTACGAAGGTGAAGAGATGATAAATGTCGTTGACGTTCCAACGTCATCATTCGACTTTACTTCATTTAACACACTACTAGAGAATGCAACTCAAAATTCTCCAACATCAAGTTTTGTACTAAATACTGCTAATTACATACTTGAGTATTCTCCACTTAACAGCTCTCAACCTGTTTTCACACCTCTTTTACCTGAGCAGTATACTAGTGTTAATAATTTCGTTACTTGCTTTTTTGAAGACCCTGCGAATCCTGGAACTTATGATCAACCAGTTCCTATAAATAGTATTATAAGATGTAGATTAGTAATTCCAGCTAAATGGAATAATTACGGTGGATATGAATACACTTCATTGGTAGATGTCGTTAATAATTTTATGATAGCTTATGTGGGCGAAGATAAAACTATTGCTAATGTTAAAAGATCAGATGTTGTTTTTCACGCTCAAAGAGGTTTACAAGAGTTTTCTTATGATACTTTAAAAAGTGTTAAATCACAAGAACTATCTATACCACCTAGTTTATCTTTAATAATACCACAAGATTACGTTAACTATGTTCAAATGTGCTGGATAGATTCTATTGGTGTAAAACATATAATATATCCGACTACTCTTACAAGTAACCCATACAATGTTCCTATACAAGATAATTTAGGTGTTCCGATGCAAGACGAACTTGGAGAAAACGTAGAATCTACTTCTATAACTAATGAAAGATGGAAAAAAGCCAATGATTTAAATATAACAGGTCAAGCTGCTCAGTGGATGTTTGGTGATGCAAATGTCTATAATTGGCAATGGTGGAAAGCCGCGTATGGAGAGAGATATGGTTTAGATCCACAATACACCAATGAAAATGGCTGGTTTACAATAGATGAAAGAGAAGGTAAGTTTTCTTTTAGTAGTAACTTGAGAGGTAAAATAATAATATTAGATTATATATCTGATGGTTTAGCATATGATGAAGATATAAAAATACCTAAAATGGCTGAGGAAGCTATGTACATGCATATAATGTATTCTATATTATCTACAAGAAGAAACATTCCAGAATACATAGTTCAAAGATTTAAAAAGGAAAGAAGAGCTAAACTTAGAAACGCTAAAATTAGATTAAGTAATATAAAATTAGAAGCGTTTACTCAAATAATGAGAGGTAAATCAAAATGGATTAAACATTAAGAAATGGCTGAAGTAAAAAATACATTCATCAAGTCTAAAATGAATAAAGATTTAGACGATAGATTAATACCTAATGGTGAATATAGAAACGCTGTAAATGTTAATGTATCCAGATCTGAAGGTCCAGATGTAGGAGCTGTTGAAAATGTTTTAGGCAATATTAAAATTGAAGACTTTGGCCTTGATGGTGATTGTGGCTTAGAAATTATTGGAACATATATGGATGTTTCTAATGACTTGATATTTGTATTTATAACTGATTATACTGATACTTCAAACGATAAATTATCTAATTTTTCTCCTTACCATGCGAAGCATTATTTATATAGATATAATTTAAAAATAGATGAACCTCTTTTATTAATAGGTGGAGACAAAGGTAGATATTTAAACTTTTCTAAAACTCATCCTATAGACAACGTTAATTTAATTGAAGATTTATTATTTTGGACAGATAATAGAAATCAACCTAGAAAAATAAATATACAAAGAGAAGAAGGTTATTACTTAAATGAAGATCAAATATCAGTAGCTAAATATAATCCTTACGCTGCTCTAGAGTTAGTAACAGAGAGAGTTATAGGATCTAATTTATTTAATTCCGGCACAGGTTATCAAAGTTGCACGACGTTTCCTGAAAACTGCAATTTATCTCCACTTCAAACAATTGGAATAACAGGAACTGGTTTAACTATTAGCATAGATTCAGTTGGAAATCCAAGCGGTCAATTTCCTCCTACTGGTCCTGTTTTATCTTATACTATACAGAACTATGGTAATGGCTACTCAAATGGTGATGTTTTAAGTTTTGAAGGAAAACAAGGAGGTAACGGTTTTCAGATACAATTACAGACTGTTTTGGAAGGTACTATGAAAAATAGAACTGAAGAAGTGTATGTTAACCCAGAAGATCCAACTAATGTAGAAAACCAAAACCCATATTATGATCCTAATTGGGAAGGTGATCCAGATTTTTTACAAGACAAGTTTGTTAGATTTAGCTATAGATTTAAATTTGACGACGGTGAGTATTCATTAATAGCGCCTTTTACACAACCTTGCTTTATACCTAAACAGTTTGGTTACTTTAATGCTGATCCAGCTCCTATTGGCACGGCAAATATAGACTGGGTGTCTAATGATCAGAGAGCTACTTATGAATCTACTATAGTAAAGTTCATGGAGAATTTAGTTCAGGAAATAACTTTTGCAATTCCAGCTCCAGTAAACAATGCTTTTCAAAATTTAAGAATAGAAGAAATTGAAATATTGTATAAAGACAGTGAAGAGCAATCTATAAAAAGTGTTGATGTACTAAAAGGAAGTGATATTGAAATAAATGGCTTTGCAAAATATGTATTTTATAAATATGAATCTAATAAACCTTATAAAGTATTACCAACATCTGCTACAACTAGAGTTTATGATCAAGTACCTGTAAGAGCTTTAACACAAGAAGTTGCAGGAAATAGAGTAATGTATGGTAATTATATAGACAGACAACCATGGCCTTCTAGTATAGAATATAGAGTAGCAGTTGATGACAAGTGGCAACCAACAACTATATCTAGTCAAGTTTTTGCAGAAAATGCAAGTTTAGAATATCCTAATCATAGTGTAAAACAAAACAGAAACTACCAAGTAGGCATAGTATTAAGTGATAGATATGGTAGACAGTCTCCAGTTATATTATCTAGCAACACACGACCAGATCAGCAAGAAACTGGTTTTGGTGGTGATACTATTTTTGTTCCTTATAGAAATGATTTAAACGTTCAGGGACCTTCTTATGATGAGGCTGTTTGGAAATGGCCTGGTTATTCTATAAAAGTTTTATTTGATAATTTAATAGACGTTGGAAACGTTGGCTTATGGAGCAATGAAAATCCTTTAGGTTGGTATAGCTATAAAATAGTTGTAAAGCAACAAGAACAAGATTATTACAATTGTTATTTACCTGGTGTTTTAAATGGTTATCCTAGCAAACAATTTCAAGATAGTCAAGAAATAAATAATTTAGGTTTTAGTGTATTAATAAATGACAATATAAATAAAATACCTAGAAGATTAAATGAGGTTGGTCCTAATCAAAAACTATATGGTAGTAGTATAAAATTATATGGTAGAGTTACTAATTGGTGGGAAAACTTTGAAGCACCAGACCAGGATGAATTCCCTGGAATTAATTATACAAGGCAGTTTAACATAAGAGAAAGTCTTTCTGACACAGCTGTAACTATAGGCTCTAGAGACGATATGGATTTAGAATCTGGTAATTTTGAAAATCCACTTCCAGAATACTTGTTAGATGCCAATGATCTTGCCATTTTTCCTTTTTACCAAGCCACAACTAATCCACTTTTTGTAAATGTAGAGCTTTCTAACGAGTTACAAAATCCTTATATACTTAACCCACCTATAGATACAATGGGTGTAGTAGGCTTTCCTTTAATACAAGATCCAACAGGTGCTCTAGACGCTGATCGATGGACAGCTTTTGTTCCTCAATTATCTATATATGAAACTTCTCCAACAACATCAAATTTAGATATATACTGGGAAACAACATCTTCAGGGCTTTTAGACGAACTTAATGAAGCTATAGCCACTGGGGATTTAACATTGCCGTTTGAAGTGGAAGATTTTAACTTTGATCTTTCAGAAGACACCACGCAGTTGCCATCTGGAAACTGGGTTACAGATTGGTTTTACTTTAAAAACTTTGTTGGAACACCTTTAAATAATATAAATTCTATACAGTCTTTAGTTGTTACAGATTTAAACGGAACAGTATTAAATTCTTTATTTCAATTAGTTTGGGATCCAACTTATCAAGTAATACCAGGCGTATTTGGAGCTGCAAGAATTAAAGTTGTACCAGCTAACATGTTTGTGTATTTAGAAGATTTGAATATAAGAAATTATAAAATCTCATTCGATGTTATAAATAGCAACAGCATATCAACTAACTTTACTCTAGACGGTGCGTTAAGAAATATCGCACCAAGATTTACACTATTTGATACTACTCCTAATCCTGGACTAGCTCAAACAATAAATTTTCAAGGTGATTATACTGGTCCATGGGCTATAAGAGCTGTTAATGGACATCAAAATATTGCTGGAGGCAATGTTAATGACAAGAGTGAATTGGTATTTGAAATTGTATCACAGTCTGATAATACTGGAACTCCAATAAATAATTTTGAACTAATAAATTTTCAAAACAATTCTATATCATTCGTGGATTTAGCTGTAGATCCTAACAACTTGCTGTTACCTGGTCAATATATAATTGAAATTAGAGTAACTGATGCTAATGGTGTAGGTCTGTCAGCGGATATAGCTATATCTGCTATTGTTACAGAACCAGCAGTGAATGACGACTTTTTTACAGGATCGGCAACTAGTCATACAGAAACATTTAGTAATTCCTTTTTTCCTGCTTTACCTACCGACGATAAAGATGCTAATATGACAATGGTTGGTTTATGTTTATTTATTGGTGATCCAAATTCTTATAACATATTTGGTAATATGCCAGACATGAGAGCTTTAAGAAGCAAAAGTTATAATTCTTTTGAAAAACAAGGCCTAGAGTTAACATGGTCTGACCCTTTGTTTTCGTTAACGCCAGGAGCTACTGCAACTTATTATAGCAGTGGTAACGCGTTTGCTAGTTCAACACTTAATAGTATTGTTGAACTTGATCAGATTAGCAGCCCTTTACAAAATGTTTATAATGACGATAGTAGAAATAAATGGGTGGTTCCAGTAACTATACCCCAAAATCCTTTTGAAGATACTTACACACCAGCGAACACTATGATTACTGGTAGAATAAATCTAATATCAAACGTTTGGGAAAAGGAAAATGTTAACTCTAGATCTCCTGGTAAATGGAAAGTTGATAGACAAAATAGAGCTACTGGTGATGGAGATTTACATGTAGGCACAGTATTGTTTACTGTTAAGTTTTCTATGTCTTTACATGACTGGAGAAGAACATGGGACAATGTTGGAGCTGTAACTGCATTTGTCAATCCTCTGTGGGCTAATTATACTCAAGCGCCAGAACTTTATTGGTACATGAAAAGCGCGGTTACTATAGAAACAAGAACTTTCGACGCAAGTATTAGTGACTATACTGCTTGGGCTCCTGCTAACGATATAAACGAAACTAGTGCTTCTGATATATTCAAAGGAAGCTTCCAATCTGCCCCTACAGCGAGAGACACTTCTACAGAAGAGTATGATAAAGATAAAGACGAAACTGTTAACTATAGTACCACTATTGACAGCAGTATTGCAGATATAATACTAACATATACTGCTCCATCTCCTACACAAGCAGATGATCAGTCAAATAACTCAAACCAAGATGTTGAGGGTGGAACAGTAGAAGGTAGTTTTAATATGGCTGTAAAATCTGAATCTGAAGGCGTGCAATTTAGAGTATTCGTTGGTAACATGGGCGCTTTTAATACATTTAGTCCTACTGGTGAAATTGTAGAGTTTGGAGCGTCTGGATTAGGAAATGGTCAAAATTGGGTTTATAGAGGTTCTACCAGAACAGATAAACCTCAATATGGTCAACCAGGAAGAATGAAAGCTTTATTAGGTGGTAATGGATTTAAAAATAATGGTCATACTATTATAGCTAGAAAATATAATACAAGCGCAACAGCTAATAATAATTCACAGGTTATATTTTCACAGGCTCCAACGTTTACTGTTCATGCTGAAGATTTATTTTATAGACCAGGAAATACAGAAATATATTATAAATATAGACTGGCTCCTTTTGCTTTTACGTCAAGAGAAGATGCAGCTGGAGACAGAGACAACAATGGCGCAAACCCAAGAGCTGCCAACGGTATAGATGTATTTGCAAGAGTTGGACCCATGAGATATGTAAAAGAGTTTTATACAAGAACAGGTACTCCTGGAAATTACATATATGAATTATGGTTTCCTGCTGGACAACCACAAGGTGATTTTTATTACTCATACAGCAACAATGAAGATACAGCTGTCGATGAATCTAATTCTTGTACTAGAGAAGATACTGAATACGCTTGGACTTGGGATGGTTCTAGTCCTTCCGCTACTAATAACGAGAGAATATGGACAGCTAAAATCAACTCTTTTGGAGAAATCACTGAAAACAAACCAAAAGTTGTTTGGCCTTAATATTTAAAATAAAAACTAATGGCAGCTATTATTGAAGTTAAATACTTTAACACTTTTTTATTAAAAAAAATACCTAGAGGAGATACTACTGGTAATATACCTGAAGGAGAAGGCCCTACTCAAAGGTATCCAATATTTCCAGGTACTCCTGAGTGGAGTGTAGATGGACTTAGTTGGCCTAATAGTTTAATAAATCCAATAGATGATATTACTTTAAAGTATTCTTGGTTTATTGAAGAGTCTAGAATTAGAGGTGGGTATAATAATTCAATAGTTTCTTTAGGTGTTAGAGCTTACGCGACGCAAAATGAAGAGATTAATGACCAAAGGTTTAATTCAATTATATATTCAGGAGTATATAATTCTAGAACAGGTATAAATGAAACTAATGTATTTTCTATTGCTGAACCGATAGTTAAAAGCTTAGATCCAACAAATGGATCTATACAAAAACTTTATGCAGAAGATACTAATTTAATAATATTTCAAGAAAACAAAGTAAGTAGAGCCTTAATAGATAAAGATGCTATATATTCAGCTGAAGGTGGAGGTACTGTAACTTCTACTAACGCTGTTATTGGACAAATAATTCCATACGCTGGGCAATATGGAATTAGTATGAACCCAGAATCTTTTGCTGTTTATGGATATAGAAAATATTTTACTGATAAAAACAGAGGAGTTGTTATTAGGTTATCTAAAGATGGTATGACAGAAATATCTAACTATGGTATGAGTGATTATTTCAGAGATAACTTAGCTATATTGTCCGAGGATTGGAAACTACAACAACAGTACTTTGTTTTAGATGTTTCACAAATAGGAACAACTCCTCAAAACTATATTTATATTACAACTAGCAATGATGATTGTGTTTTACTAGGATCTAAAGTTGTGTTAACACAGGTAAACAACAATGGTATTGATCAAGAGTTAAATTTAGACTGCTGGGTTGAAAAAATAACAAGTGTTGGGCCTAATTATTATAAGCTAGATCTTAATAGACTTATTGATTTTGCTAGTCTTGGAGTAATAACATACGGTAAATCATACTTAGGTTATTATACTAAAGGAAAAGCTGTTGGTGGTTACGATATACACAATCAACAGTACGTCGTCTCTATACAACCTAACCCTAATTATACAGGTGATGATAACTATAAAGACATCGAAAGCTACGCAACTATATCATTTGACGACTCAATAAATGGTTGGACGAGTTTCTGGACTTATAAACCAACTTTTACTGGTAGTTTAAAAGGTAACTATTATAGTTTTATAGGTAATAGTATATACAAGCACTATAACATAGAGCCAGATACTAGAAATTATTTTTATGATTTATATAACGATTCTAGTGTAGAGTTTGTTTTTAACCCAAACCCTTCAATAGTTAAAAACTTTCAAACTATATCTTATGAAGGTAATAACGGATGGGAAGTTGACTCATTTGAATCTGGTTTAGAAGGCGTAGATAGAAATATAAATCCATTATCATTAACACCTTGGGTGCAAGCAAAAGATGAAAGTGCTTTTATTGCATCGTATGCAGAAGGATATTATGTAGATAATAATATAAGTTATCATGCAGGTTTTACTAGAAAAGAGAATTTATACGTTGCGAACTTAGTAAACAATAGCGCTGTTAGATATGGAGAAGTTATATTTGGACCTGATGGTTTTGGTGGTTATCCAACCACAGGAATAAAAGGATTTTTTGCTACAGTCAAAATGTCAACAGATAACTCTACACAAAAAGGTGGAGTTAAAGAATTATTTGCAGCTTCTTCAAGATTTGTGAAGTCATGAATCCAATAAACGCGGCAGGAACAAACACAAATTCGGGCAATTCCAGCGGTACTGGACCTGCACCTATGAATAATAATAAAAATAATATGGATGATTTACAAAAAGCAGGATTAGCTGTAGGAGCTGTAGGAGTACTTGGAGGAGTAGCTACAGGTATAATAGCCAATGGTAAAGCCAATGCGTTAAATGGGCAAATAGAAGATTACCAAGGTAAAATAACTGAACTAGAAAACGATAGACCACCTATTACAGATCCATACGCTAACATAACAGACACTGGTGAATTTATTACCAACCCATACGCATCGTTAAGCGTAGCAACACAAGCTGCTCAAATACAGATGGACGAAACAGATATAGCTTTAGCTAATACTTTAGATACTATACAAAGATCCGGAATGGGAGCCGGTGGTGCGACTGCATTAGCTAACGCCGCGGCTGCTAGTAAAAAAAGTGTTTCAGCTAACATAGAACAACAAGAGGTTAATAATGAAAAACTTAGAGCTCAAGGTGAATTACAAATGAATCAAGCAAAACAAGCGGAGGCTGTTAGATTACAGAATGCTGCTGTAGCTGGCGAACAGTTTGTTTTCCAACAAGAAGATGCTAGAGTTATGCAGAAATTGAATAGACAACAAGCTATGCTTGATAACACAATGGCTCAACAGATGCAGTATAGATCAGATTCTACAGCTGCTTTTGGAAATGCTTTTGGAGGTTTAACAAGCTTAGGAACTGCTGCACTAACTGGACCACCAAAATAAAAAATAAACTATGGGAACTTACGAAAAGCCAGATTTAATACTAGATAAAAGCATGGGTATAGCTGCTAAAGCTATAAAAGACTCTACAGATAAAGGTTTAGCTACTATAGAAGCAGAGAAAGAAAGAAGAAGTAAACTAGCAGTAGCTAAAGCTAAGGAAGATGAAAGAGCTAAAATAAGACTTGACAAACAAAAAGCAGCTTTAGTACAAAAGAGGGTTGATGATATAGCTGATATAAATAAAAGTATAACAACTAGTTTTAAACCTCAAGCTACTCAAGGTAAACTTGTAGTTAAGAAAAATAACGGAATAACAACTGTAACTTCTGAGATTATAGATGCTAATGATCCATCTGTTAATAACGTAGATAGTGAGTTAGGTATGCAGGATTTGTGGGTGGCTACGCTAGAAGAAATGACTAAAGACTTAGAGCAAATACAATGGGGTACACCTGAGTATAAAAAACTAGAAGGAGATATTGGTTCGCTTATAGAGCTAGGTGGATGTTAATGCAAATGATGAATTCAGGTGTGCAAACTTATGAGGATTCTTTTATATATGATGCAACTACTCAAAAGCTTGTACCTAAAACATACGCCGCTAATGGAGCTAGTATTTATGGACAAGATTCTATGAAACAAAATTTAGCCATAGCTTGGAGTAATGGAGGTAAAGATCCAATAAGTGGTAAAATGGCGGTTTCTTATGTTGTGCAAGGTAAAAATGTAGGTGTTAAATATATAGATCCTGTAATAGCTGACCAGCAAAAAGGTTTAAAGAAAGGTGACAATGGTTATGTAGATCCTAAAGAATATACTTACTTTCAGAACTTTCTACCAAAAGCTAAAGGAGCTCAAAAAGGACATCAATTTTGGGACGTAGTAGACGTTGATGCTTTTAATAAAGATTTAAGTAGAGTTTGGAATCAAAACGATGCGGGTTATAATGCTACTATTACTAGTATAGAATCAAAAGCTGATGACGAAATAACTGTGGAAACAGTTAAAAATTATGATAAAGCTAATCAAGATATTCGTGATAAAATGACTTCACCTGATAACGTTGCTAATCTTAATATTACGCCTAATACTTGGCAGATGATAAGAAAAGATAGTGACCCAAAAGTGTGGAAAAGAAATGACGAAATGCAACAAATTGCAGCTGAAAGAATGGCTGATAAAGCTATTTCTCAATTTGGTAAAGAACTTAGCGTTACTAAAAGGCGTAGGTTAGAGGAAATGAGAACTAAAGCTGATAAGCAAATTCAAAATAAAGCTTTAAATGAAGGTTTCGGAGGATTATCATCGTTTGCTACTTACAGTAATTTTTGGGATAATAGTAACTTACAAGGAACTAAAGATGTTAATAATGTAGATTTTGGTGCTCAAGGTAGAAAATATACTATACAAGAGTTAGATAAAATGTCTAGATATATTAGTAACAAGGGACAAGTAGGTCAACGTGTTCTTGTAGATATATTAAACAGAACCGGGGGTAGAGGTGGAATGAAGAAGTATATCTCTGGAGCGAAACTAAAACGAGATAAAGCTGATGAGTTTGTAAACCAGTACAATGTGGCTAAAGGCACAGCTCTTGTTTCTGGTGCGATGTCAACAGGGGAGCAAGGAGATGTTATAAAATGGGCGACAGATCAAGTGGATAATAATGGCAATCCTTTGCTAAATCCTGGATATAACGGTTTAAAAACCACTAGCGTTTATGATGCTGCAAATGTTAAAAAAGAATTTACTTCTGATAATGAAGAACAAATTTTAAGAATATTATTAGACCAATTTGTTACACCAACTCAAACTCAAAAAGTTTTAGATGTTAGACCAACAGTAGGAGACAGTAAGTATATAGCTGTAAATGAAGATGATTTTAATGCTGATGATGCATCACAAAATTTCGCTTAATTAAATAAAATAATAATGTATAAGTTTCAAGATAAAGTTTATAGTGAAGATCAGTTAAGCAAAATAGCTGAGGTAAAAGGTTATTCATTGGAAGAGTTAATGGGTAAAAACCCTGAAATAGCTTTAGTGAATGAAGAAGAAGGTGACGATAAAGATGATAAAAAGAAGAAGAATAAAGAAAAGAAAGCTGAAGCGGGAAAGCCGTCAGGCCCTGTTGTGGCAGAAAATACTCAACCAGCGGGGCCTCAGAATACGGTTTTAGATTCGGAAGCATCTTCATTGGATTCTCCAAAACCAATTGATATAAAACCCGTCTTAACAGACGATAAAAAGGATAAGAAAAAAGAAGAAGAAAATAAAATATATATTAAAAAACAAGTAGACACTCTTGATTTACCTGACTTCTCTATTGACGATTCTGGTAACGTAAACATATTTAATGCTCCAGAGCAATGGGAAAAACTAACTCCAGGTGAAAAGTATTCTAGTTTTTTTACGCCATACGACAAACAAGGACCAGACTATTCAAAGACTGGAAACCAAATACTCATGGAGCAATATCAACTTGGTAGGGGTAAACCTGGTTTTGTTGAACAAGATCAAATAGAAATTCAAACATATGGGTATACAGGCAAATTGAACGATACTGAATCTCAGGAAGATCTTGAATATGGCATGGCTGAATCTTGGAAAAAAAGCAAAGGGTCTCCATTTCAAATAGATATGGAAAACCAAGTATACAAAGGATTAACTGAAGATAGGTATAGTTTAGCAGGAATGCAACTGGCTAGGGTTACATTGTACCCGCAGACAAATGAAGAAAAAGTTGCATTTGCTAATGTTGTTTATGGTGCTGTATATGAAAGCTCTGTACCTCAATCAGATATACCTTCGTTTTCTACAAATTATGGAACTGTTTTACCTACCTTTATATATGACCCTAAAGATGGTGAAGCAGAAGAAGTTTATCAAAAAGCATTAAAAGCATTAGAAAGCTGGAATATAACATTACCTGATCTTCAAAACAAAAAATCAAAAGCTATAGAAAAAGATTTATACAAGAATGATTTAATAAAGTATGGTGACGTTGAAAACGTAGATAAATTTGTAGAAAAAGAAGGATCCTACTACTTGAGTGGTGATGAAAAAATAATTGCATCATTAGAGAATCAACGAGTTAATTTAGAAAGTAAGATAAGTGATTTATCTAGTTCTCCGGATGAAGCATTGAAAGCTAAGTCTGAATTAGATAAAATAGAAAAAAGACTTACTGAATTAAAAGGAGAAGGAGTTAGACAGTTATATGACCCTTCAACAGGTAAGTTTGTTGATATTGAGAAAGCTAGTACAGAAGCTAAAGCTTTAGATGAAAAAACATTTGAAGACGCTGAAGAAATAGTAGCTAACAACGATTATGAAGCTATATTAGCTTGGAGAAGAAACTCTTACTACAAGTTAAGATCTTTAATGAAAGAAGCTTCTAAGGCTGATTTAAAAGGAGAGATGTCTCTTGTTGAAAACATGGAGCAGTTTATAGTTGACGTAGGTATGTTTGGTGGATTTTCTGATATAACTGGAGGCACAGGACCAGGAGATGTTATTGACAGAGTGCAGAAAAGAGGTGCTGAAGGAGAAGAAGTAGGTTATATTCCAGGTAAGATCCCTGGAAATCATATACTTTCTAGTCAAGTCGAAGAAGCGTTAGAACAATTTATAACGTTAAACAAAGCTGTAGAGCTAAATGTAAACCCTTTAACAGAAGATAAAGACAATTTAGGCGTTGAATTTATAGATGAGGTTTGGTACAATATAACTGGAGAGAGAGTTTCTGGAAGAACAGGAAGCGGTAATTATTATCCTTTAGGTAATACAGAGCAAAAACAACATTTTGCTGACGTTTTTGCTATGAATAATTATAATATACCAGATAAGCAACTGCAAGTAACAAAGAAGAGTTTAACTGAAATGGCTTTGTTGGACGTGGGTACCTCCGTTAGTTCCTTTAATATCTACTATAGTAATAGCTAAGAAAACACCCACTTGGTCAGCAACTACAAAATATATCGACAAGGTAGGGAAAATGTTAAAAGGAGGTGGTAAGTCTAGATTATGGAACAACACTGTTGATATATTATGGGGTAGTGGAGTATCTACTACAGGAGGACAAAGTGCTTTAAAAGAAACTTTATTGCTTGCTGGAGCTGAAAAAATAAATGCAGAGGTTTACGGATCACAAGAAGGTAGTTCTACATTTGCATTTGCATTAGGATTAAATAACGCTGCTTATTCTAAAGCTGCAAATAAGATATTATTAGCAAGAATTCCTTTAGTAAGTCCTTTATTAAGACAAATTGATAGAGCAGAATCTAGATTAGCTAAAGGCGTAGGTTTAGTAACTAAACCAATAGCTAGTGGTGGTACTGGTACGGGAGTAATGATAGTGTCTGAAGCTGTTGCACTAGAAGCAGAATCATTAAGAGAAAGTGGTAAGTTTGCAGAAGCTGAAGAGCTAGAAAAAATTTCTACTAAAGATCATGTTTTAAGTACTTTTATTGGTATGACAGTTATGAACATGTCTAGTGGTACTTACAGGAACGTAAAAGGTTTATTAGCAAAAGACATTCAATCAATGCCGTTAGAAACTGTTGAAGTTAAAAAATCTTTAGATCTTTTAGGTTTAGAACTAGAATCTAAAGACGGTAAAAGAGGTGTTAATGATATGTCTGCAAAACAGCTTGACGCGGCTATAGAATGGGCATTTAACGAACGCTATGGTAATAATCCTAAAGATATTGGTTTACCAATACCCGGTGAAGGCCCAGTTAATTTTAATCCTTTTGAATCTGCTAAACAAAAGTATATAGAAGCTAGAGAACACTTGCAATCATATAAGGATTTAAAACTAGCAAAAGCGAATGCAGATAATTATCTTAGTGAGGAAAACGTACTTAAAAGAAAAAAGATATTAGATGAGGTAGATTTAATAGCTCGTAAAATAAAAGCAGGTATTAATCTAACCAATAAAGAAAATAACTTTATAGCTGATTTACCTATTGAAGGTTGGCAAGCTGGTGTATTACTAGGCGAAGCTATAGGTGGAAAAAGTTATAAAGACAATACTCAGATGATGAATGACATCAACAAACGTATTGAAAGTGCTCAGCAAAACCAGCAGATAGTAAATGATTATGGGTACGAACCAGGCTCTGCAAAAGCAGAGAAATTAACTACTAATCTAAATGAATTAAATGCTATTCAAAATGGTTTAAATACTGCTAAAAATAAATTAAAAACAGCAGATGGCGCTACCAAAATGCTATTAGAAACTCAAATTGAAGCTAATAAAAATAATTACGATCAAAAGGTAAATGAAATAAGACAAGACAATTTAAAACATGATCAAGTTGTAGAAAAACAATTATTAAAAGCTGCAGAAGAAGTTGTTGCTATGAACACTGGTGCTGAACTAACCATGGCTCCTACTCCTCAAAAATTTCAAGACTTATATAACGCTGAAAATCCTGGTTCAACTGAGGATGTGACAAAAAAAGATGCATTTATTTCTGGTAACAAGTTAATTATTAACAAGCAAAGAGCGATAGAAACAAGAAATGTTACCGCACCTAAGCATGAGTTATTCCACTATTTACTTAGAAATTCATTTAAAGAACCTGCTACTATAGTTAATGAAAAAGGAGAAACAGTAAAAAATCCTGAAGCTGGAAAGATGACTAAGGAAGGTTTAAAAATAGTTGAAGATTTTAAAAACAGCTTATCTGATTCTCAAAGAAGATTAATTAATGAAAGAATAGACAATAACTATAGGTTTGAAAAGAACGATAAAGGGGAATTTATAAGAGACGAGCAAGGTAATAGAATTGAAAAACCTGAAAATGAATATGCTGAAGAAGTTTTTACAGCAGCTGTAGATTTAAGAGGTAGTAATAAAATAAAGAAAAAGCAATTAGATAAAATTGTAGATTATTTTAAACCTACTTTTCCTAATTTAGAAGTTGGTAGTGGAGAAGCAATTATAAATATGATTAAAACTTTTGATAAGCCTACTAGTAAGAGTAAAAAGGCTATTCAAGAATTTGACGCTAAACAAGGAGATATAGGGGCAGATATTAAGTATTCTGAAAATGTAACAAACAAACAAGCTTTAGATTTAGTCAATGAAAAGAAATCATTATTAGAGGAGAACAAACAGCTAGTAGCTGATAAGCAGCCTGGGTATTTAGATAAAGCAAAAGAAAATGCTGGTAGAGTAGCAGAGATAAACAAATTAATGGAAGGTAAAGGTGCTCAAGTAAACCTTGTTTATGAATTAAATAAAGACGTTTTCTTAGGTAAGCCTTTAAAAGATTATTCTCCAGCTGAATTAGAAAACCTTACTAAAATATTAGGAAAGACTCGAATAGATAAAACAGACTCTCAAGGAAATCCAGTATATAAAGTTGATGTTAAAACTAACAAGCCAGGTACTGTCGTTGACAAAGAAACTTTACCAGGCTTAGGTGATTTATATACTGACTATGCTGCTAAAATAGCTCAAAAATATAAAAATCTACCTGACTACAATGAAGCTGACTTTGTACAAACATTGCTATATGGAGACATAGGAAATAAAAAATCAAGAGGATTAGTTTCTATATTAGCTAATTTTAAAGGTAAAAGTAATGATAATTTAAATGCTTTTATTAATAGGAATCTAAAAGAAAGAGCAAAAGAAATAGCTGCAGAACTAGATACTGAAGCTGGTTTTAAAGGTGAGTTAGATATAAACATGAAGGCTAAAGACCAAAACATGTTTACAAAGGATGACACTTCACAGGAAGTAGTTCCTTCCACTGTTTTAAAGAACGTAGATACTGATGGTAAAATAAGAAGTTCTATTATAGATTTAGCAAAAGACATTGAGGTAAGTAAAGAAACTTTAAACAAAGAGATAAAACAAAAAAGCGATCCGTTTTCTACTAAGTTAAGAAGCGATGTTAAGAAAAATAAAGTAGTTAAAGAGATTAAAAATGCTTTAGGAACCAGACAACAATACACAGACAACTTAAATAAAGTTTACAACGATGTTAAAAAGATTATAACTAATGATGTAAGTGTAGCTGTTGATGCTAAGTGGTATCCATTTTATGAAGTTGGAGGAACAGCTAAAGTAGCTGATGCTAGGACTGCTGGATCTAAAATTAAAAACGAAAAAGCAGGTAACAATATTAATATACCTATAGAATTTACAAAAGAAAACTTTGTAGACTATATGTTGGGTAAAGGTGAATGGGCTTATAAACACGATTCTAAAGGTAATATTATATATAAGGATGGTATGCCGGTTGAAATATCTGCAGGTACTCCAGGTAATAGAAAAGATAGATTAGCTTTGATGCTAGCAGAGCAAGCTATAAAAGATGCATTACCTCAAATAACAAGAGAGAAATTACAGACTAAAGCTAACGAGCTTAATGATAGGTTAGATAAAATAAAGTTAGAAGATCAAAGTATAAGAGCTAAAGATTCTAAAGATATTAAATTAACAGAACTATCTACCGAGAGAAAAGCAATAGTAGATGAGTTAATGACTAACCAAGTTGAGCAAGTAGTTGCAAGCTTAGCTAATAAACTTAAAGTTAGTCCTAACACTAAGTTTTCTGAAACTAAAATAAAAGATTTAGAAGAAATACTAAATGATTTTAGAAAAGCAGAAGTAAAAGATGTTGTTACACTAGAGTCTATAGTAAAAGGTAAGAGCAATTTAAGTGATGACGAGAAATCTATTATAGTTTCAGATCTTAATAAAAAATATAATTCTATACTAGAAAAAGGTAGCACAGGCGATATTGCTCAAGCTAAAGAAGTTAAGAAGCAAGAGTTGATAGAAAAATATGGAGAGGAAGAAGGTAAAAAGCTTGCTGAAGAATTAGATAAAATAGAAATATCACAAGGTAAAAACTGGAACGACACTGCTAAAGATTTAAACACTGAGTTTAAAGATATGCTACCAAAAGATCCTGATGGAAATGTTATACCTTTTGAAACACCAACAGGTAAAAACGGGTTGCAAGAAGTAATGAAAGATCCTATTAGAAAAGCTTCTTACGATAAGACTCAAACAAGTATATTAAATAGATTAGAACCATCTTTAATTGAATCTGGTGTACTAACTACTTCTATGGGTTATAACTCCATTAAAGTTCCAGTAAAAGTCAAAGGCGGTAAAGTAGAAATGAAAAACCTAAGTAAGTCTTTAAAGTTAAATAAAGAAACTGGACTTTGGGAAACTACTAAAGAGAAAAGAACTGAAAGTCAATTGATAAATGATTTATTAGATGGTGAAATTAAAGGAACAGTTAATGAACAGGTAGCCAAAGATATAGCTGGTTCTAAAATTGTAGATCCAGGCAAAATCAAAAAGGATGTTAATGATTGGATGGAAAGTAAAGGTTTAAAAGAAGGAGAAGTTCTTTCACCTGAATTAAGATCTGAGTTAAGAGATTTTGTTAGAAAAAAAGTAGCTGGAAAAGAAGGTGATTTAGAAAGCGTAATGGCTGCTAATAAAAACCTTCGTGACCATTATTATGTTGACGGAGTTTATGCAGAGCTACAAGCTGCTTATGAAAAAGGACCTAATGCTTTAAAAGAAGCTGTTGATAATGTAAATAAGCAGTTCCAAATACAGACTAATATAAGCAAAGGTATTATAAAAGGCACAGCTACTATAAAAGACGTTTCTATAAAAAGAGGTGATCAAAGTATTGAAAAAAATATAAGTGGATTACATTCCGAACATTACCTACAGCTTCAAAAATTTCATGACACGTTTATAAAACAAGCATTAAAAAATATAGATAATCCTGCGGAGTTTAAAAAAATATACGAAGAATTAAGCACTGAGTTTGAACAAGGTTTAGTAGCTAAGGAATACCAACTGCGTTATGATTCTAAAGCAGAAGGTGGACCAGCTAGCTATAGTGGTCCTACACCTTTGACTTTAGGTACTAAAAACTTTCAAGGAGGTACTTATTTAGATGGTAAAGGATTAGATGTTGGTGATAATATGTTTGATCTTACTACTGGTAAAACAATAACAGAAAGAATTATAGAAACTGGATTTACTGGTGAGGTTGATATGTACACTAAAAACTTTAAAGAAGTTCTTAAAGACATAGAAAACTACGAGTTCGGAAGTAAAACATTAGATAACCCAACTATTGAAGTAGGTTTAAATAATCTTGCTGGCCAAGGTTTAAATGCTATGAATGGTAAGGGCGAACCCTATAAAGTTGGTATTTTAGCAGAGCAAGTTAAAAGGCAAATGGAAAACATGGACGCTACTAATAGAGTTCAAGATAGAAATGTAGAAGTTTCAGGTAGTATTCCATATAGCAAAAATAAATTTTCTAGTACTGTAAATCCTTTAGAATTATCAACTCAAAAGTCTTTGCAAGAGATACAATTAGAAGATGCATTGAATAAAATGGGTAACAAGTTAAACAAAAAACCTGCTGAGGTTATTATGTTTGATGCTGACGGTGTTTTATTAAGTGATCCAGATGCTAAAGTTAAAGCTACTATGCCTAATGGTAAAGTTATAGAATTAGATGGTGTTCAGTATGCTAAAAGAGGTGATAAACTAGCAGCTAAAGGAGCTGAATTTAACTTTGATATGTTTGATGGAGTTACTGATGGTGCTGTACCAGCTAAAATGCTACCAGTGCTTAAACGTATGGTTGATTCATATAAAGAGGAGTTAGCAAGAACAGAAGGTGATCCAAAAAACGTTAAACTATTTACTGTTCTTACAGCTAGAACAATGCAAGCTAAAGAACCAATATTAAGGTTTTTAGATGAAAATGGCATAACAAATGTTGAGTTCTTAGGCGTTGGGTCTAGTGATCCTAATGCAAAAGTAGCAGCTGCTAAAGAATTATTCGCTACTGGTAAAGCTAATAGCATGTACTTTGCGGATGACCATTTGCCTAATTCTGAAGCTATGAAAGACTTTTTTGATACTTACGATATAAAAGGTAGGTCTCAGCATATAAAGTATTCTGCAACAATGGATAAAACTTTTAATGAAATATTAGAAGCATCGACAGGTATAAAAGCCCATAAAGAATTTTCAGCAGCTAAAGCTTCTAGAAGAGGCAAAGGCAAGAACAAGTATAATCCGTTTATGAGTAACGGTGACTTTGAATACTTAATGGATGTAACACTTCCTAAAGGAAAAGCAGGTGATGATGCAAGGTATTTCTACAACGAAACTCTTTACAGACCATATCAAGTTGCTGAGATGAACTTAGAAATGGATAGAGCTTCTTTAGCTAGTGACTACAAAGGTTTGAAAAAACAAATGCCAAACATAAATAAAAACTTAAACAAAGAAGCTATAGAAGATTATACTTATGAAGATGCTATAAGAATATTAGCTTGGGATATGCAAGGTATAGAAGTTCCTGGTCTTAGCGCTGCTGATTTAAAAGGCATAAAAGATTTTGGTAAAGAAAATTTAGAAGCATCAGCTTATGCTCAATCACTCATAGATATGAATAAAGGTGATGGTTATACTATGCCTGGCGATAATTGGATGTCTAGTAATATACAGGGTGATTTGATGAGAGGCATGATGACTACAAAGAGATCTAAATATCTACAAACTTGGAAAGCAAATAAAGATGTTTTGTTTAGTGATGCCAACATGAATAAACTTGAAGCAGCTTATGGTAAACCATTTGTTGAAAACTTAAAAGGAAGTTTAGAAGCCCAAGAAAGAGGTAGCAATATAGACTTATTTTCCGGTGGTAAAGGTATGAGAAGATTCAATAAGCTTATAAATAATTCTACTGGAGCTACTTTATTTTGGAATGTAAAATCAGTTGTCGGTCAAATGTCTAGTATATTTAACAGTGTTGATGCACCTTTAAGTAGAGTTATGGTTGACGGAAAAATGATACCAGCAGATAACACACCATTGAAAGCTTCTAAAGTATTTTTTGAAAACCCAAAAATAACTGCAGAATTTTGGAGTGAAGGTTGGAATGCTTTAGGTTATAGACGAGCTCATGGTATAGACGAATGGCAAAAACAAATTGGTGAAAATAACATGGGTAAATTTTCACAAAGATTGAAGCAGATAGGTTTTACTCCTTCTAGTTATGCAGATAGTTTCTCAGCCAACATGGCTTTAGTTCCCATGTGGATGAATAGGACTAAAACTTATACTAATAAAACAAACCCATTAACTGGAGAAAAATATACATATAAAGAAGCAAAGTCTAGAGCACTACAAGATTCAATGTTTAGAATAGAAAAAACACAGCAATCTTCAAATCCATTTAGAACAAGTACTCAAGGAAGAAATACTTTGAATAGAGCTATAATGTCTTTTACAACAACTCAAAGAGCTTATTTACAAAAGCAGATTCAAGCTGGAAAAGATATAATAAATGGTAGAGGTAGCGTAATGGGTAATTTAGGCACTATAATATATTATGGTGGTATAAATAACTTTATGTTTAGTGCTTTTCAAAATGTTTTAATAGCCAACATGTTTGATGATCAGAATGATTATACTGAAGGTAAAAGAATTGACAACACTATAAATAGCATGTCAGATGGTATATTAAGAGGTTTTGGATGGCAAGGAGCTACAATATCTACGCTTAAAAACATAGGTCTAGAATTATATGATAGATCTCAACGTAAAAGACCTGAATATGGCGACGCTGCATGGAGAGTTTTAGACATGGTACCAGGTATAGATATAAGAGTAAGCAAACTAAGACAGGCTGCATATCCATTTGATTCAAAGAAAGGTAGAGCACAAATGTACAATGAAGGATTTAGTTTGAGTAATCCTGCTTTTATGTCAGGTGCTAATGTTATAGAAGCACTAACTTCTTTCCCCACTGCTAGAGGTTTAAAGCTGATGGAAGGTATGGCTAAAGGATCTCAAGCTGATTTAGAAATGTGGAAAAGAGTGCATTATTTTTGGGGATTTCATGAAGGGCAAATAGAACAAAAAACTCCTTATAATCTAAAGACAAAACCAGCTACTATAGGTAACACTCAATTTGGCGGAAGCAATAACTTTGGAGGTGGATTTAATGGAAGTAAAGGAAACAACTTCGGAGGAGGTTTTTAAAACAAAAAAATGGGAAAACAAAGAAAATTTAAGAAAGATCCTAACGAAGAGATAGGACCCAAGTACAATGTTAATGCTTGGAAAGAATACGGTAGAACTAAAAAGCTAAAAGGTGGTTTTAGTTTTGATGATTCACCTGATGTACAAGGAGTTTTTAATTAAAAAGAAAGACGGCATTGTATTTAAACCTAGTAAAAGAGATGAGCATAATACTCATGCAAGAAAAACTGAAGGTAGTAAATTCCTACAAAAGGTAAGGCAAAAATTAAAAATAAATTATAACAAACCTGGAACGTAAAAATGGGCACCATACCCAAAGTTCCTGTAACCAAAAAAGGGGATCTCAATGAGGTCCCCTTTTTATTTTTATAGTAATTTTATGTGGTGCAGATTCGTCTCCGCCAAAGTATGGATAAAGCTGATATCGCCGATATTTATCAGGACAGTTTCTAGGTATATGCACATATGTACCGTCAACAGATAACTTATAATCCCAAGTTGATATAGTTAATTCATAGTAATGCTCATTACATATGCTAACTCTTTTTATAAGATCAAAGCTAAACTCACATGCTCATCGTTTAACCCAGTGTATTTCTAACTTGTCATTTAAACCATCGCCAACCAATCTTATGAACTCTCTATATGATCCTCTCCAAAGTCACCCTCCTATTAATTTAGTAATGTCTAATTGATTAAGGCTATCCACAGTTTTTGTAGATAGCACTTGCATCAATTCCCTTTTCCAAAACCGAACACCGTATCTTACTATAGTTTAAGGCATTTGTTCTACTATGTTTACCCTCTCGTATAGTAAATGTTTTATAATTATGTGTTATGTTTTTTAACAGCTATGTAATCTCGCATACCACCACGCAGCAAGCTCACCATAAGATCATGTTGTCCTTCAGTCCGATAACATTTTCTAAATTTATATCAGTTAAGTGTTGTAACATATTAAGATATTCACCCTCAGTTATATCTTCAAACGGTGCTTGTGTATAAGTTCCACCATCGTAAGGTAATACAGATAAACCATTATAATGATCTCTGTTGTCCCACATCCAATCTCCTGCTGTTTCCCACTCTTCAGTTTTTAAACTAACAGTAGCAGATACATTATGAGTGTTGCTACCTTTTCTATGACCAGGCGCAACCCATTCAGTTGCCACTTGCTTTATTCTTTCAAGTAATTGAAATGGTGATTCAGTTCTAAGTATAGAACCTTCAGGCGCTTTCTGAGGTATACTAATAACAGCAGTGTCATGAGGTCTGAAATACTCATCTTCAATCAAAGCAGGATGGTTTTCAGCTAAGTATTTATATATACTTTCGTTTTTACCTACTCTAACTCTACGTACATAGTAATCGTTGTGCCATGCGTGAATACCAGATGATGTTCCTAATGCCAGAGATGTCGTCCCTGCAGGCTTCACGGTTGTACATCGTGCAGCTGGATTAATTCCAATCGCTTTCGCGACTCTTGCGTTTTCTCGTTTTACTGATTGAGCGGCTTTCTTCATGTCGTATCCTAACACCGTGCCAGATCCTATCCCCGTCATCGACACTCCTATTAATGCGTCTTTTTCTGTTGTTTCTTTCCATACGTCTCTTAAATAGTGAAAGTCCGTATATCCAGCTTGAAGTGTTCCTATGAACGCAGCTGCTTTCACTCTGTTGTTTAAATCTTCTTGTGATTCAATATCACTAGCGTTTACTTCACATAAGTTACAAAACTGATATGGTCGTAAAGCTATTTCACAACAGGGGTTTGTACCCCAGTCTTTATCGTTGTTTAAGTATATTCCAGGTTCACCTGCACCTGATAGTTCTACACGTTTCCATAAGTCCATAAAAAACTCTTTAGTTATTTTATGTCTCATAAGAACAGCAGAATTATTAGCTCTACCTCTTTGTGGGTTTGTTTCCCACCAGTTTCCAGACTTGCAAGAGATCATCTCCTCGTCGTCCGCTGAGAACAGACTTATCAAAGCTGCTCGACGTATACCACCAGCTAATACGGCGTCTGCAATATGGCAAACTATGTCGTGTACTTCTATAGTGGATAGCATATCTGTCTCCTCCTTTGAGTCTAAAACCCCTGTTATTTTTACTATACATTCTTTAAGTGGTTGAGGTCCTGGCGCTTTACCACCAGACGTTACTAACATTGCACCCTTAGGGCGTATATCAGAGTAGTCAAACTCTATACGTGAACTTCTTTTGTCACCAAGATATGATTTCATTAATACTTTAATAGCGTCAGCCCAACCTTCGATTGAGTCACCTATTAAAAATCTTCTAGTTCTTTTTTCATAAGGTTTACTGATCATAGGTAGTTTTTTTACATGATGATCTTGAACAGAGTATCCAACTCCGGTTCCACCAAGTAATAAAAACATAATCTCATTAAACGATTCAATATGATCGATAGGTAAGTAAGCGCAATTATACACACGATTAGGTGATATCTCAATCGGCTTACCTCCGAATTGAAGCGATCGCATAGATGGTAAAATCTTTTTTTCATAAACCAATTTATATGTTGTTTTAATGTCGTCTGTGAGATCAGGATATTTTTTGATATGCATATTCATATTACGTGTTACTAGTTCGTCCCATGTCTCCCTACGGTTTAATTCAGGGATGTATTTTGCATATTTCATATATACCGTAACATCAGATAATATTTTATTTGATAATTCCATATATAATTTTTAATCGTTAACTTCTAATTTTTTATTTTCTTTTTTGTTTTCAATTATATTAGATTTAAGTTTTTCTATAGCATCATCATAACCAGGTAGAAGTTTAACTGTTTCTAGCGTTCCTATAGATAATTCTTTTAAATGATTTATTTCATTTATCATATGTTGTAAAACCCTTGCCATGGATTCTATTTTATTTTTCATTTCTAGTAAAGTATTTTCTTTCATATTCTTGTAATTCTTTGTATTTTAAATATCCTTTTGTGTCTATGCTCCAGTCTATAAACTTTTGTAATTTTCTTTCTGCATATTTACGTCTTGCTAGGTCTTTCTTTTCCCAAGTATTAAGCTCACGGTTTCGTCGCATTCTTTTTGATTTTGTGGTTTATATAGAGTAACGCTATGAAGTCGTTCGCTGACATATTTCTTAAATAGTTTCCAACGTATAGGAAAAGATTCGTTTGCCCTTCCTTTACACTCAATGATAAATCCTCTTCCTGTAAAATCAGGTGTATAAGAGATCTTAAGTATTTTTTTGCCTCCGCGATTCTTATACTCGCCCTTTCCATTTCCTTGTCGCTCATAACTATTATTATTAAAGTCAAATGAAGGGGTAAGTTCATACTTTACCCCTTCGTACTCTGCCTGTATACCTGCTTCTTTCAAAGCTTTATACATATATGCTTCAAGTCCTGACTTAAATTCTATACCATCTACAACTTTCTTTTTAGCTCTAACCGGACCTTGCTTTTTACGACGCAATATCCGAGACATAGTAAGGTAAACCGTTAATACTATCGCCATAGACTTGGTCTTTAGCTTCAGCCAACTCATCTTTAGCTGCCTGAATATATAATATTGCATCCATTAGTTCTTCTTGAACATCGTTTAAATAACCTGCTAGATCTTTAACTCCAGTCTTACGTTCTTTATCTAATGTTTGACCATATTTTTTAAAGCCTACATCTGAACGTTCTACGAATTTATCTACAACTGTTTCAACTACAGGATCTCTAAATTTAATTTCTTTTTTTGTCATAATAATATAATATTAAAATATAAATAATTCCTACTGCTTGTGCTAATAATATTCCTAAAGCAGTATTATCCATTTTTAACAAATGTTCCGTTTTGCATACCGCCTTTGCGATCTTTAATTTCATTGTAAGCTGAATCAATGCAAGTTTCAATTGATGTTCCGCCTAACATAGCTAGGTTTGTTAATACAACAACCATATCACCAATAGCATCTACAAATTCAGCCTGGTTGTCTTTTAGTATAGCTCTACCAAGTTCACCAGCTTCTTCCATTAATTTACAGTATTGAGTTTTAGTATCACCTTTGTCATACAAACCTCTTTCATCAGCCCAGTCTCTTATTAATTGAAACCTATCTTTTTCTACACCATTGGTTTCTTTAACTCTATTGTTTAATGTGTTATAAAATAATTGAGCTTCTGATTTAGCTTCATTTAAAAACTTCTCATAAAAAGACTTATTATATATGTAAGATCTATTTTTATTAAACATTGACGTAGAAGCGTGTTTCATTATCCAATCAACTGTTTCTCTAGTCAATTCAAATGTGCCATGCACTGTTTCCCACGTTTTACCTAATTCATCCATTAATCTTCCCTTTAGTTTATTTAATGGTACTGGAAATGTTGAGGTTTGTTCGGTTGCGTTTATTTTCATTTTAAATAATTTTTTATAAGGTTTAAGGTCGACTCGATAGCCGTAAGACTTTTGAAGTTCTAACTCGCGGCTTGATATATAATCGATATCTGTGCTTTGATCTAGAACTTCTATTTCGTCTAGGGTATATCCCTGTTGTTGCGTAACTCTCTTATTAATATTACGTGTTACACCAATCTTTTTACCCGGGATGTGGTATAAATAATATGTTATTTCTTTATCCATAAATATCGTGTTTTCTTTGTAGCAGATTATCAGGCTTTTGCGGCAAGAACTTTCCTAAATCTTTTTCATACAAATGTAAATTATGTGCAAAATGGAAATAAGAACCTAATTCATAATCTGTCTCCTCTGAGACCATCTGTTGCAGTCTTGCAAAACAATACTGATCATTGCAGAAACCGTACCAGAGATCATTAGATCGCATCGTAACACACATATTCAGTTTGTCGTTTACAACTGTGAATTGTATGGCATATGTGCATGGTGTATCATATTTATATTGATCCATTTCCTTGCCATCATATATAGATATTGTAGCTTGTCTAGTGTTAGGATCACGTCTTAGCATTTTAATAACTTTGTCTAATTGACCACGTCTTTCCCATTGAGCTCCGTAGTTAGAATTAACTTGACCAAGTTCATTAGCCATCTTGGTCCATATCTTAGGTACTTTACCGTATATGTCTCCTAGTTTACTAACATTAGGATCACCGGATAAATACCATTGAAACTCAGCTGAGGCGTAATCTTTTTTCCAGTTACGCCATGATTCTTTAATATCAACTTCGTCTGGTTTTTCCATTTCAAAGCCTATGTTAAACAATGCTTTTGTACCTGCAAAGTCTTGGCCATAATGTTCTATACACTGGTACCAATATGAAAACGCTTCGTTAGCATTTCTAAATTTATTTGCGAATGTTTTTATCATAATAAAATTTATATAATTCCATAACTTTAGGCCATAATTCTGTTGGACCATAAGTATTTGGACTTAATTGTTTTCTTCCGTTTACATTTACCTCTATCCAACAAGTCTTGTTGCCAAAACCTTTACCGCAAGGCACGGAGTATATTTTCACACCATGTTTTATACACCATTGGTATGCTTCAGTGTTTGCTTTATTCCACATAGGGTGTTTCCATTCTACTTTCTTAGGTAACATCTATTCCCATGGCATTTTATCTTCAAGCTCTGGTTTTATCTCCGGTATGAAGCATCCTGATCGTGGTTCCCATGTGAAATGTGCCTCAGCACCGTTTTCACCAAGGTTTTGAAACTTACATTTAAGAACTTTAACTTTAGTTGTCTTAAGCTCATAATCACGATGTACGAGAAGACCATGATAGCTAGCGTCGTACCATTCGCCACCGCCTTTAATATTATACATAGTCGGTTCTTCAATTTTACCATCTTGTGTTTTATACATTTTAGTTGGATGAGCTACTATAAATACTAGCACATCATATTTTTTAGCAAAGGTTTCAATCTTAGTTAAATATTCCATTGTGTAACGGTTAACATCTTCTGTCGTACAGTCAACGTCTCTAACTTTATTAAATGGATCGATAACAAGACATTTAATACCTTTACGTTTGACAAGCTCAGCTCCTTTACGTAATACAGATTCTAATGTATAGCGCTCCATATCAATAAAGAAAAAGTTATCATTAACATGTTCAGCTACTTGATTCCATTTATCTCCACCAATATCTCCTTTGTCAGGCATATCACCCCATACTTTACGCATTAACTTATGCGCGTGTAAATATGTAGGAGCATTTTCAGGTGAAGCAAATGCTGTCTTCCATTCATACTCTTTATTATAACCCACAACCATTTGATCTACAAAGTCTGACTTACCTGAACTAGGTATACCAGTTACAGTAATAAATTGCTTAGTATATGTACTAAAAATTGAATCAAAATTGTCAAGGCCAATAGTATGACCACGTTTAAAACCGTTTCTAACAAAGTCTGTGATTTCATCTTCTATATCTCTAAATGTTGTAACGTTTTCTAACGGTACAGGTTTCGCGTTTGTTATGCGTGACAATAGCTCCTTACTAGAGTGTTTAACTAAATACTCATTAGCATCTTTGCAATCGTCAAATGTAGTTATATAACATGTTTCAGCTCCAAGCCTACGTATTAATTCAGTCTGTAGGGCTTGTCCCGGTGCATCTGAATCAACCGCAATGATTATCTTAGACATATCATCGAAATAATCGATACAGTTGTCTAGATAGTCTAGATTGTTTGAATTTAATGTAGCTCCATTTGGAACTGAGATTGCGTTTGGTAATACCTGGGGGCTTCATTGTAAGCTAAGACTAGTCCTCTCACCTCCAACAATAACACAAGTATCATGACCTAACACTATTGTCTATGTATAAAACACTTTTTCAGCTCCTTTAATAAAGCTTAAAGTTTTTTCTACGCATCTCTGTATTTATATTATAATTTGTCCACCTACATAGTAATTAAACTGTATAGTATTCTCGGGCTTGCCGGTTTGAGGCATGTACTCTTTACCTACGCTAACTTTTAAATCATCTAGCGTAGATGCTGAGATTCCTCTAGTTTTAAACCATTCTAGCGTTTTATCAGCTACATTGTTAACCTTCTTAATTTCAGGCATAACATAATCACGTTCAGCTTTACCTTTACGTTTGTATGTGTGTAGTTGAAAACTGCTATCACAATTATGGCAAGTACCGAGACCACGCTCCCAATCATAAGAAGCACATTTAGCTTTCTTATTCTCAGGTTTCCTAGAAGATGAACACAGGGGACAAGTCCCCTGCGATTTACCTGCTTCTAAGCCGTGCTGATTAAAGTTCTCAATTTGAAAACCATTGATCTCTGTTTGTTCGACTTGCATTTGATTTAATTAAAATGGTAGATCGTCTTCTACTTTTGCTGGTTGTTTAGTTTGTTGTGGAGCTTGACCGTTTGCTTCATATGGTATTTTATCAGGGAAAGTTCCATTAGTCCAAACAACCTTAACATTACCTAGATATTGCTTAGGTGTTTTAGCTTCTCTTTCCTCTTTAGTCTGGTCCATTGTTACTGGGCCTTGATTACCGAATTGGTCAGGTTCGTCATTTACCGTAATTGTAATGGGCAAATACTTTCCTTTCTTACCTTCGATTATTTTTGATTTGTCTATTGCATTTAAGTTAATGCTTGCTTTTATTATTCCTGCCATATTATAGGGTTTTATTGATAAAATATTGCGAAGAGTCAAACTCTTCTGTGTTATAAAATAAATCGTAAACTTCTGATGCTTTCTCAACCTTTTCTTCGCCAGTTTTATAAAAACTAGATGAACAATCGAATAAGCCTATTTGACTTGTGTTTTTATCTATTGCTATAAATATAAACTCATAGCCAAATAACTTACTGTAAATGTATGCTTGAGAATCATAATTGTATTTCTTAGCGTTCCATTTAAAGCTGTCAAGATCAGAGGTTGTTTTAAGATCTATTATTAATTTTTCGTTATGATTAACTATATCGGCTTTACCTTTCCACATTTGACCGTAGAGTTCGGTAATAGCAGGTACCTCATATTCGCCTTTTTCTTCTGCGATGAGGTCTCTGCAAACCTTGTTGTTCATAAGTGTGTCAACTAAAGCTTCTGTTCTGTCAACTTCATGTTGTAATAAGCACATTTCACCACCAGACATTTCTTTATATGCCTTAGTGTTTCTGCTAGATGCTTCAACAATTTTAAAGTTTTTAATCTTGTTTGGTTCTAATATAGCAGTGTGAAAATAGCCTCCTACTAGAAAGTGGACATTTGACTTACTAGGTTCTTTTAATGCTAAAGGGTTTTTAAGTAATGTAGATATGTCTGAATTACTTAAATACTGTTTACCAAAATCACCATAGTAATTTTCATCAACTCTTAGTTTTTCTATTATTTCGTCTCTTTTCATAGTGTTAGCATTTCTTCATGCTTTTTTGTAACTACGTATTTAGCTTTGATAGCTTCAATGCTACCACCTTTGTTAATGTATTCCTTGGCTTTAGCTAAAGACTCATTGGTTAGTTTTTGTTTTGCGGCAGTTGCTTTGCCGTGTTGGTTTGTTGCATCTGAATCTTGAGTGTCATCTATCAAGAACAGATTGCCAAGTGCATATTTTTTACCATATGAACTTGCAGCGCCGTATCTCTGTGGCATTTGCATACCTTTTTGATCAAGGTCAACGCCTACTACAGCTTTAGAGTTTATTGAATCTTTACCATCAGATATTTTAGCAGTAACCTGCATAACTGGTGGGTCAAATGATACTAGCTCTTCATCTACTGTAACTGTAACGTTTAGCTCCTTTAAAAAGGGTTTTGTTGCTTCGAGAATGTCTTCGGCAGAACGGAAATTGTACTTACCGAAAGAGTTAAATCTTGATTTCTTTGATTTAAACTCAACTTGGATTTTTGATAATTTTTCGTTAATTGTCATAGTTATATAATTACATATTATTTAATTGTTTTACATAGGTAACTTACAGATAGTCAAGCACTTGCGAGTGATCTACATTCTCTATAAGCTTATCGACTGCTTGTCTTTTTAACTCAGAAACACGCACATAAGCTGATACACCCTTGATGTTTAGCTCTGATGCTATTTGCTGTGCTGAAAGCTTTTCTTTAGTTAAACCATAGCTTCTATTTAAAACCATTAACTCAACAGGGTTAAGATGCTTTTCAAGCAAACTCATCACATAAGTGTTTAGCAGTGTTTCATTATAAGGATCGGCGTTGTCAGGTATTTGATACACCATATCGTCATCGTCATAAGGTTTATTGTCTATACTTAAAAACATTGAGTTAAAAAACATAGCAACCATTTTTTTATCTTTGCCTCCGTCTTTTCTTATTTCGTTTAGTTTATGCTCTGGTATACGCATTTGAGCTCTATTTTTATCTATTTCTCTACGTATTCCACCTCTTATTCTTTTTGCAAAAAACGATTTTAAAGACTTTAAAACATCTTCAGACTCTTTAAGTTTGTCTTTGTCTATTTTATCAACAGCTTTAGTTAATTGTATACTGCCTTCTTGTATTAAATCCATTATAGACATAACACCTGAAGCTTCTTGTGCTGTTGAAAACTTTCTAGCTATATTCTCTACTAAAGGTAAAAATATTATTTTATATTCATCACTAGTATAGTCTATATAATCCTTAAAAGGGATTCTACCAACAGCAAGCTTTACGTCTTCTTTGTATCGTATATAGTTTTTAATGTTATATTTTTTCATTTTCTATATTTAAAAGATCTTTTTCTTGTTTTAGCTCTTTGCTCATATTTCTATGTATTGTTCTACTTGAACAGTTTAATAGTCCAGCTAGCCTTCCTATTGTAATTTTTTTACCATCATCGTTTAAGTCCACCATGCATTGATAAATAGCTTCTTCATCTATACTTTTTCTACCTATTAATTGTCCTACAATTTTAAGCTTTTCAACTTTAGATAAACCTGTACTATCTTTAAAAACTACTTTACGTAGTTTGTTTTTAGGTGGTCGTTCAAGATCTTGCATGTATATACTATTTATAACGCTGTTAAGTATTGAATTAGACACGTTAAATGTGGTAAAACCGTTAGGTTTATAAGTTATTACTTCTGCTAGTTGGTCAAATTTAGTTTTATCCATACTAGGGTTAAGCCACCATAGTGTTAATAAATGCCATTTTAAAGATCTTATTGTAGTTATCTTTGCAGGCGAATTAAACAAACTATAATACCCATGAGTACCGTCAGCATAGTACCAACCCCACTTGTATTCCTGTGTTGGTTGATCTTCTGAATACTTCCGGTAAATGATGCGATTATCATTTAGGTATTTCATATTACGTGACATTAGCCTATTACTATTTATTCTTAGAGCTTGTGTCACATAGCGTTTCATAAACCATTTGTTCTTCAATATCTAATAGATATTTCTGAATAATTTCTTGTAAGGTTGCATGTCCATGCAAATCCATATAATCTCTTTTACTTGCTGCCATTTCTTAATTTTAATAAGTATTTGTTATATTTTAAATAATTAGTTCTAGTAACATTATCAACATCACCGTATTTACATGCTTGTCTACATATGCTATTTCTTAAATGCATACACCTATTTTCAACATATTGCATATGTTTTCTGTACTTTAAGTACTTAATTAATTCGTGTTTGTAGTTTCTCATACCTACGAAAGCCCATACCGTTTCTGGCATGAGCTATCCTTATTTTAAATTGTAAGGCGTTATTCGTAGTGTTTGTCTAATAGCATGTTAGCTACTTCAATTGATATCATATTCTCGTCGTATAGTTTCCATATCAGCTTTCTCATAAATCTTTTCGTTTTTGTTAGCTACTGTATATTTTTCACCGATGTAGTAGTTCCAGTAAGCTTCAACACTACATTCGTTTTTAAATTCGTCAGGCATACACTGAGGTGGTTGTGTAAAACCTTTGCTTGGTATACCATTTGGTAATCTGTATAGTGGTAAGAAACACTTATTAATTGATAAATGTGTTTTACCGTATCGTTTAGTATATTCTTTACCTAACGCCATCATATGGTTAAACAGCCAGAAGTAATGCTCATCACTTTCACGTGTCCATATAGTAGATGGATGGTTGTAATGAGCTTTTTTGTAAGGTATATAACTATCATCATATTCATACTGTTCAGCATAATGATGATGTGCTGTACAAAGCATCTGGGCTGATTCTAAGATCATCTTAACAACGTGTTTGTTGTATTGTACCTTAGCAGCAACAACAGGGTCTTTATGTAAATAAAATATATTCATTCGTAGTTACGTAGACATTTAAATAGTGGGTGTCTGTAAGAACCTGCTTGAGTTCTTTGAAAGTAAGTAAACGTAGCTACTTGACCTATGTAGTCGTGTATATTTTCTAGTAAGTTAGTCATACCTTTGTAGTCATAACCTTTACCTGGTGGACAACCGAATACATTTCCGTCTTCATCTTCCATAATAAACTTACCTAGTGTACCTTCACGCTTTCCTTTACCTACTTCATAGTTAATGATTGTAGCTTCTGCATCGTGAAAGTCTTTAAACTTCATAAGATCCCATGATCTTGTACCTTTGTAATAACCGTCTAGTGTTCTGTATATACTACCTTCGTAACCGAGTTTTAGGTTTTTTTGGTGTAGTACTGCAGCTTCATCAAAGTCTAGTGCCACTTTGCTTTCAGTAATTACTAGACAATTACTAGTTCTTACCATACTAGAGTCTGTTAGTCTGTTAATAAAACCCATACGCCATGTATAAGTTGCGTTTGGAAAGCTAGCTACATCGTACATATGATATTGTACTTGCTGTGCTGCTTCAATTCTGTCATCTTTAGTTGGTTTTTTCTTCTTAACTAATGATATAATCTTGTTGAAGTCATCTTTTAGCCCGTGGTTGTATAGTTCGCCGTCTAGTATTAGGTTAGGGTATCTGTTAAATACTGGTTTTAAGTCATATTCTATATGCTCTACATTCATAAATTGATTACCTGCACGTGAAAAAGCACCATCTTTTGTAAATAAACAACGTACGCCATCAAGCTTTGGTTGAATATATGCAGGATAGTCTGCTTTGTCAGGGTTGTATTTATGCGCTAGCATAGCTTTAATCTTCGTCTCCGTCATAATCTCCTTTTCTTAGTTTAGTTTTAATTGCATTTAATTTGCTTAATAGTATCGCTGCTTTTTCATATTCTTCTTTATTTTCATATATCATAAGCAGAGTTTGTAGTCTCGCAAGCTCACCTATTAATGCTTCTTCTTCCGTCATAACAAAAGCTTCTTTGCTAGATTCAGCGCCATAAAGGTCCTGAACTGAGCTATGGAACTCATCATCCCATTGAGCTTGTTTAACTTCAAGTTTAGCTATAATAATATCAGCTAATTCGTTCATTGTTTTTTTATCCATATTAATATTATCCTTAAGTATTCGTATTTAGTTTGTTATTTTTGTATTATCCAAACTTTTGCTTTAAGCTTGTTTATAAATGTGTCACAGTTTGCAACTTTCTTTAAAGGTGTTTTAGAATTTTTAATTAAAACTATTGGTGTAGTAGCTTTTAAGCAAATAAAAATTGTGTTTTTAGATGATTTTTCAAAACAAAATTTTACTAAATCATTATCAAAGCAAATATCATTTAAGTAAATAATGGTTGCTTCATTTAGTATTTCTAAATAGTCAATAATGTTTCCGTGTATTAGATTACAATGAGGAAATTTCTCTATTGCTTTTTTATGTCTAATAATTTCTTTCTCAATACCAATTGATTTTATCTTCGCTATTTTTTCAAAATCATTAACAACTTCACCTAATCCACTTCCAATATCTAAAAATACATCCGATCTATTTATTGGTTTTATTTCTTCATTTATTACTTTTATAATTTCTTCAACCGCTTCAGTAGGTGTTCTACCATATGTCTGGTTTTTTAAATGTCTTAATTTATTTAAATCAAATTCTTCCATATTATTTTTTTATATTATTTATACCACGAAAAGCCCGTACCTTTTGAGTACGAGCTGCGTTAGGCAATGCCGTTGCGAATATTCGTGGATAACTAAACTACTACTAATCTAACAACACGTAGTAAGCTTCAGGGTTATTAACCCTAAACCAGTTTAATGCTTTATCAAATTCGTTAATTCTTTTTTTAGTCATTGTACTTGGTGCTGAGTCAAAAACCATTTGACAACCTATAATAAAGTCGTAAATGCTTGTCTCTAAGCCAGTTAGATCATAACTTTCACCTGAGAAAGGATTAGTTACTGTCTCACCCTTTGTATATATCATGCCTTTAAACCACTTCGGTGCTGTCGGCTTCTTCGTTTTCGAGGTCATATTCTTTCTTTAAATAATTAATTTCTTCTAATGTAATATCTAGTTCGTCATTTTCTACAATATCTTCAACATATTCTGCAAATAGCTCTAATAATGTATCATCAAAGTAACAGTTTTCATATATACTATCACATATATAAAATGTTTTGTCACCATATCTTATTTGCTCTTGAAAAGCATCAGATAAGTCATGTTCGTAATAGTATACGTCTTCACAAATACTAGGTTGTCTAGTATTATTAGTACACACGTAAACGTCATAACCATCTGCAGTTGATTCACTATATATGTGACAATCTACATTATCAAAGTCACTTACATCTTGAGATATTGATATTTCTAAATGATTTTTAATTAGCTCCATCATTCTTGATTCAAGCATTCCGCCTTCTAATGGTATTCTATAGCTCATTGTTTAATTTTTTAATAGTGTATAAAAATAGTTTTTTAAGTCTTGCTTTTCTAGACCATATAAGTGTTCTTCTTTTAGATCCTTCATACCTGTGTAGTTTACCATCTTGAGCAATACACTGATAAGGCACGTTGTAAGTGGGATTTAATTGATAGCATACGCCTGAACCTGTTGGTTTATCTTCTCTGTACATATATCTTCTTATGTAACCTGATTTATGCTCTGATACTACTTGACCTGTAGGCAGCTTAAAAGCTGTAGTGCCATTGTTTTTTTGTCTTGTTGTTGTTACATTCTTAGCGCCTAGTGCTTGTAATGCTTTTTCGTATTCTTGTTCTGTCATTAGATTTGTGGTTTGTTAGTTAGCCATTCTCCGTAAATTAACTGTGTCTGAGTAAGATTGTGATGCCATACGTCACCGAATGTACATATTGATCTTATATTGTCAATAGTTAAATCACTATAATGGTTTGTTTGTTTTAATTTATCAAAGATATGCTCTACTGATTTATATTCTTTATAATTTTCTTCGAGTTTAGCTTTAATTTCTGGTTTAAGTTTGTCGTATAGTGTCATACTTTTTGTTTTTTAGTCATAGTTTTTACTTTTTCTATTAAT
>WLWD01003427.1_pt1 | contig 41147 bp, 32 predicted proteins | sample 6712731 | NCBI WGS metagenome assembly WLWD01 (sample SAMN12718690, study PRJNA576275) | sponge metagenome | isolation source: marine sponge | host: Mycale hentscheli | place: New Zealand: South Island, Marlborough, Capsize Point | collected 2014-11-01
CAGGCAAAGGGGCATCTGGCTATCATCTGACCTAGGTGCCTTTCAGAACGGCATGGCCTGGGATCAATGGAGCTACCAGGCCTGCACTAGGCTCCTCTGGAGTGCCAAGATTACTCCCACCTTACTCTTAGCCAACTTGAACCCATCACTACTGCTCACCTGCAAGGCTTGAGTTGGAAAGGCCATCTCTGAGTGGGGTCTCTGCAGCTGAGCTACTGCCTGCACTGTCTAGCCCTAGGCCGGAGGTCAAGGGGTCCGTAGCTGGACCTAGGACTGGGTCCACTGCAGCTCTCCAGGCTGCAGGATGGGAGGGTCCTAGCCTAGGTATGAGCCACTCCAGCTGCTCTGCCGTGAATGTAGGTGTAGGAGGTGCGTCTCTCCTGTCAGAACCCTCGGTTGGAGGGAAGTCCCTCCTCTCTGAACCAGTGATAGGCGGTGAATCCATTGAGATTAGCAACAGCTGTCACCCTAGAACCAGAATTTGGCAGCCTTCTCGCCAATCTCCGCTACCTGAACTCGTGGCCACGTGCAGCCCGTACGCATGCGTTTCCTTACGCGGGTAGCTTGTTGCCACACCTCCTCGGTGTGGGCCGCCGCCGTGACCCAGCTCCCGCCGTTAACCATATTTAACTATGTTAAATGGCATGTAAACAGCAAGATTTCTGGAGGGTACTCTTACTGTTTATTATATCCTGGAGGGTGATTTGCATGCAGCCTGGACAGCCAGCATCAGTTGACCCCTGAAGAGGACTTTGGCAAGTTGTCGAAACGTCGGGTTAAGTTATAATTAACTATAATTGACTGTTAAAAGAGAAAAAATTTCCTATTAAGTATGTACTTCACTGGCTTTCATTCTCTCTCTCTCTCTGTCAGTGTGTGTGTGTGTGTTTGTGTGACCTGAAGAGTTGTCTGAATATGGTACACATGAGCTAAATATTGGAGCAGTGCAAGCAACAGATGTTCGCTCACCTTGGTGTATCGTGTTAGTGTAATTTGCATGTTGGAAAGTCCAATTATTGCTATGGTAACCGGACATGGACTTCATTGGTTGCTGAAAAGCGATATTGTCCACACTAAGCCATAATTGCACATGAAAAGAGCAAACCATATTTGTTATAATACTGGAGCTTAAGAATTTTTTATTCAACGGTAGTGACATAGTTAGAAAATTTTCTAATTTGGCGCTGAGGGTTTACACTGCTCTATAGTTCTTTATTGAAGTCCCTTACTCCAACAACTATGCTTTCCGAAATAGTTGTGCTGTGATAGTGTTCTTACCAATTATTGACTAATTGAATTTTTATTTGAAAGTTATGCATTGATTTGTTTGATGTGTGTTTTATTATTAATTTCTTTATTGATTGACTTATTCGTTGATTTATGCATTCATCATTTACGGATTATTAATTTTGTTTGTTTACTTACTCTTATTATTATTTATTAATTTCTTCTTATTTATTTAATTTTTATTAATTATTGGGCGAGCAAAACGAGACTCTCACTAACGAGTCTCAACTGAGACGCCGACAACTCCGTAAGTGCAACAAAAAAATTTCGAAGGGTGCCGCGTTGTGCCTGGTTTTCCTATAGACGGTCACATATAATATATATGGCAAAGTTCAAAAAGGTCAATGCGTGTCCACCCCCGGAGGCTACTTAAAAACATTTACATTAGTGCGGGCGTAAGAAATTCAGGACAAAAGACTTTGAAATCATGCTAGGAAAAGAAAAAAATGGCAAAGAGCTACGGACGGGAGAGACGTTAACAGTTTTCCAAAGTTAGCCGAGCTCTTTTTTTTTTTTAACGGTGGTAGTAAGTTAAGTTCATTAATGCGCTGTTCGTTATAGCTATACGCCTTACGTAACTGATTTGTTCTTGTTCTTACTTGAATATCAAAAGTCCAATAGTCAAGTCACTAAGAGAATACAACGTAATGCTATATCTACTAGAGCTCTGGTACATTAGAGCATTTTGAATGGAGCGCATACTTTGGAATGGCGACCAGTTTAAACTAAAACTTAGTTTGTCGATCCTTACCCGTATCATCCTTGGAAATGTAAGTCATTTTTGATCTTATGCTGATGTCCTGGGGTACACATTAGTCATTTTGTATGTGTTGCATCATAAGAGAGATTACTGTGCAACTCTGTTTATAATTTCACTGACATTTGTTTTAGACTTGTTGTTCTGAAGTCAGTGGTGCGTGCAAACTGTTAATTAAAGAGTGTAGCAATAAATGGAATGATCTTATCACGTTTTGTTAGTTTGTATATTTGTGTTTTGATTTGTTTTGTTTTGAAGACTATTTGATATTATTATGTTTTAATGTTGTGTGGCATGTGCAGTGTATAAGTGTCCACGTACTTTGTCTTGTGATATTCAGGATTGTATTAGTTGAAATAGGAGGATGGCATTAATTTCTTTTCATTTTCTTTTTTCTTTTTTCCTTTTTTTTTTAAAAGCCAATATTAACCTGTACACTTGTTGCTTTCAGGGAGCCAACCTCTTTTGGAGAGCTCTTAACATTTCTTCCAATATTAAACAGTATCAAAGTGCTCTCTAGTGGTGACGATTGGGATACCACCCTGCGAACATCAATATTTTTGGAGGATGCCTTGCGTGAAGTGAGGAAAGAAAGATTTGATCAGACTAAGTTACTGCGAGTAAGGTTTTTTGTTTTTTTTGTTTTTTGTGTATGTAAGTAATAAGTCCCCTATCTGTATATCACACAAGCCAATTCATCAACATTTAGTGTTTCGAATAGCTTGATTGGTGTTAGTGCCATTAGCAGCACTACATCTACCTAGTGTTGGTGATCGGGTATAGTTTATACCACATCTTTGACAAATGTTGCAATCACTTATTGTCAATTAAGCGTGGTGTCAAGCACATGAGTCTGGGTGTGCCACAATTTTGAGGGTGCATTTAAGATTAAAAAACAAACAATGAAAAACTGGTGCAGTCTAATTCAGAGCATGAATTAGAGGAAATTGTCAGCCATTCTAGATTAATTAAATATTATATTCAGGTCCAGTTTGTGCAGAGAAGAAGCTATAGACAGGAGTTCTGGCGGCTGTTCACACACGACGTGGTAAAACAGTATGGTATTGGAGAACCTGGGAGTACTCTCTTCAATAAGAACATTCCTGCATTACAGGTAAGTCTGAATTTATGTGTGTATATGCATCTGTATTTGTGTGTGTATGTGTGTGTGTATGTGTGTGTGTATGCATCAGTATTTGTGTGTGTGTGTGTGTGCATCTGTATTCATGTGTGTGTGTGTGCATCTGTATTTGTGTGTGTGTGTGTATGCATCTTTATTTGTGGTGTGTGTGTACATCTGTATTTGTGGTGTGTGTGTGTGTGTGTGTGTGTGTGTGTGTGTTTCCTAAACTTCATGTTGGAAGTTAAGAGCTGGTATGATTCTCCCCCAGTGTGTCCTTGAGTGGAGGGAGAATCAGGGTTCTGCCTACACTGGTCGGCACTGGTCGGCCCCGACCACCAGTATGAACCAAGCGACCACCACTACTCACTGTCCGACCAGTAGCTACTCCCTCTGTAACCAGTCAACAAATAATAGCCTTTTCACCCCCTTAGTACCTTTATAGCTTTTTTACTTCTCAGTTTTTTTTAGGCGTACCTTCCCTGATCGTCGCTATTTTACTGGAGATCGATGTGCACTAAAAAGAATAAAATGCTTGCGCATGCTCACTTTCAGTCCTCAAGCAGCTGACTAAACGGTGCTAGTTCTCTCAGTTGAGCGATGTCCCTTTTGCGATTTTGTAAGAGGAAGCCGAAGGATGGAGGTGAGCCGCCTAGTCCCAAGCGCTCACGGACCGAGACGGTCGCCGACGGGGATGGTATACCGAGTAGCATTAAAGGCGATGGTACCGCGACCGAGACAGTTGCTGACGGGGATGGTGTGCCAAGTAGCATTGAAGGCGATGTTACCGCTCGAGTAGAAACGGCTGGAATTAGTTCACGAGACAAGAAAAAGCAAGCAAGTAAGTTTAGTAAAGAATGGCTTAAAGGGAAGTGAACACTGGCTGAGCTGTTTTCCAGAAAAAAGAATGTTTTGTGGTCTTTGCCAAAAGTACAACAAAAAACCCTTTGCTCGTGGCATTTGGAACACAGTGCCATGCACTAGACTTCGACAGCAGAGCATTACAGCACATGAAGTTTGTGCAAGTGAAAAGCTTACTACTATTCCTAATACTCTAACCCCGAAGATACCAGCTAAAGGAATAGAGCAAGCTTTTGTTTCACTTTATTTTTTGGCAAAGCAGAGAATCCCACTTACTACCAATTTTGAGCCTCTCCTTGATTTATTAGAATTACTGGGAGTTAATGTGAAGTCTAGGATTCAGATAGCGATAAATGCCTTGTATACAAGCGACAAATCTGTCCAGGAGATGATTTCAGTTATTTCTGAAGTAATTGAGGTACGTATTTTGGATGAAATGGAGAAGTCAAATCATTTTTCTTTAATGATTGATGAAAGTACAGACTGTACAGTAACTGAACATTTAGTACTTCATGGAAGATATATTGATCTAGAAACTAGGGAGCTCAAATCACATTATTTGAAAGTGCTAGATGTTTTAGAGCCTGAGGTTCAAGCACTTCATACAAGTTCTTCAGACTCTAATCCATCAATTAGTCTTTCTGCTCAGACAATTACAAATAGAGTGGAATATATCGAGGCAGCTGGTTTTGATGTGACAAGGATGAGAGGAATTGGCACAGATGGTGCCTCTACTATGATTGGGTGTCATAATGGGGTTGTTAAGAGATTAAAGTCAATAGCACCTTCTCTTATTGGTGTGCACTGTGCGGCACTCAGCACTGAAAGAAGTGTCAACAGGCTCAAGAAATGCTATGTATCAGTTGTTTTAAGTTTACAGCGGGAAGGAGAAGAGCGCTCAGATGCTAAAGCTATTGGTTTAAACAATCTTATAACTGAGTACAGATTTATATGTACAATGCTTATGTAGTGTGACATACTACCATTGGTTTCACATCTTTCTAAATGTTTTCAATATAGTTCAGCATAATACCGAGAATTGTTTCCAGTACAGTTCATGCACTAGAACAGCTAAAATCTGCAGATGGGATCAACTTAAAGGAAATAATATTATTTTTAGAACAGAGGAATTGACATCAAGACACCAGCTCACTTAGGGGATCATTACATCAAAAAATCTATCAAAGATCCATATTTAAACAATTTGATTAAAATATTACCAGTCGATTTGATGACAAGTCCGTGATGGCTGCATTTGATATTTTTAATCCTTCAAAGTTACCACCTTTGCCAACAAACCCAAGCACTGAGGACATAGAAATATTTTCAGAGTATGGTAAAGATAATGTGGAGAAGTTAGGCAGTCACTTTCAAGGTGTTGTTGCTGAATCTAGTATTGAATGCATTGAAGAATGGAATAGCTTCCGACAATTCCTGAAGGATAACTGTAGTAAGATGAAACAACGTGAAATCCAAGCTTTGAACGATACTGCATGGGAGGAGATTTATCCAAATATGTCGAGTTATTCCAATACATACAGCTGATTAAGAAAGAACCTTTTCTCAGCTAAAATTGACAAAAACCAGAGTTAGAAACCGGATGAGTGAAAAGATTCTAGACTCACTATTGAGAATTTTGATTGAAGGCCCTCCTACTTCAGAATTTGCTGTATCAGAGACTGTAAAAGTTTGGGCTGCCAAAAAGAATCGACGACTGACATATTGAACTTTTAAAATTTATCTCATCTATATGCCATTGTGATATTTGTTTTTCAAATTAATTCATTAGTTATTTCAAACAAAATTAAAAAAGTTATTTAAATTGAAGAGTTCAATTTGGTTGCTTTTGCTTGCATGCCACCCACCACTGTCACTTTGCTGTTGATGAGAAAATAATTTTGTGTTGAGATGGGTTGTTACCGCCACTCCAGAATTCCTGGGCAGAACCCTGGAGAATCAGTGGCAATTAGATTTTCCTGCAACACTTGAGTCCTCCCTCCGCCTCCCCCCTTAGTTCAAATCACATCCCATAAAAAAGATGGAGTGTTTCTGGTTATTTTCACATAAATCAAATCATTCACTTTTAATGAAATTTGGTACACCTGTGTAGATGATTGCATAATAATCTAATAATTATAATTATTATATATTGGGGGGGAGCCTCTAACTTGACCTTTGGTGACCTCTAGGTGCTAAATTATATAATTACAGGTATATGGGTCCTGTTCCCACCCAACTATTTTTGTGTCACATTCCATTTTGAGTTGTTGTGTGCATTCTTGAATTATCCCTGAATTGTTGTCAGTACACTGAGTTCTTCATGGCTAGGGTTTACTAGTAAATGTGTGAAAGCCTTAGACCCTTGGGATATAGTATACCTGAGTCTTGCCTTTAGCTGTGAGCCAGACATGGTAATGCTACAATAAGATAATTAATAATTTTTTTAATAAGTACTAATGTAATGCTGGCTGGAATAATTTGTAATTGTCTGCAGAATAAAGATTTCAAATTTATAGGAGTATTGGCTGCGACCTCTATTGTCCAGGGCGGGCCTGGTCTTCCTGTGTTTCTGCCTGCTGCTTATCATTACATATGTGCTAAGGAGGAAAATATAAAGCAGTCTGAGTGTGTTCCTGATCCACTTGTGAGAGAACTGCTCTGTTAGTTAGGCAGATTTGTGTAAAAATATGCAATAATCGTTCACTTGATGACAAGCATGAAATTTGGTATAATATACCAAATTTCATGCTTGTCATTGCAAGAATATGCCCTAAAGAAAAATATTAGCTATAGGGCTATCGCTAATTTGCACCTTGACCAAATTAGGATGAGTTTCAAATGAATAAAGACAATTATTTTACATTTAAAGTGATATAGACAATATTTATGATTATTAATCACATAGGCCTCCACAAAGGCACAAAGCAGTACATTTTAGAGCAGCCTTGACACATTTGCACTGATTCCTGCAGCCTTTTTTGCATCCACATCTCAGCAGTTCACGGCAGACTCGAGAAGCCTCAGGAAGTGATGTCCATTTCGCTTCCCACCCTCCATCATTTGTTTGCAGCCATCGCCATTCACTAGGTGGGGGTATATTGGGAACAGTTACAAACATTTGTGCCCAGATATGGCCTGCCTGATAGGAAGCTCTTCTTGTGTGCTCCACAAGTGCAGCCTGGGTAGGTGGAAAGCCATCCATTTCCCTACCTTTCTGTGAAAATAACTGTTTCCGTGCATCATTCACTTTGAACTCAGTGCTTGTGCGATCATAGAGGAGAACTACAAAGCGTTCTAGTAGGTCAAGCTGATCATTGACAGAGCTCAGATCTGGAGTGGATGCCAAAATGCAGAATGCTGGTGTGACTGCATCAAATACCCTCCAAGCCTCCCACACTGTCCTCTTGCCACGACCAGCAAATGAGGATACCGTATCACACCCACTGAAGGCATGTAGGAATGGTAGAGCAATACATTTTTCTGGACCTAGAGCACCTGCCATTTCATGAGCTGCAAGATATGTGAAACTTTTGCCTGAGGAAAAAGCAACCCATAGTTCATTGATGTGAAGCCGATGAACGGCAGCTATGGCTAGTACTAAAACATCAGAATCAACAGTACGAATCATCACCTTGCCATAGCCATGATTGACAGCATCTGAGACCTGGAGGAATATTCTTGTGTCAGCTTCCTCCTGAGTGCAGGGAGCAAGTGGGGTAGTGTCCCTCTGCTGAATACAGAGGACATCCTTGTGATGCATGGAGATGACCTGTCTTTCTGTTCCAAGATTTGTTGTTTCCAGTCTTAAGAACGAAAACAACTCTGCTTTGTTGTCATCATTCCTCAGAAATTCCTTCCAGTTTCTGGGTAGAGCATTAGAAGGCTCCACACGCCTGCGGCTTCCCTTGCCTCTCCTACTTCGTGTATATGCTTTCAAGCTGCCTTGCACATACTCATCCCACACTAAGTCAACTCTTTGCACGTTTTGTAGCTGTGCTGTGATGTAAGGCAAAAATACCTTGGAGGCATAGTCTGAGAAAGTCTGTGCAGTGCCTGGCTTTAGCATGTTCACTATAGCTGCACCATCCAAAATAAAAGCATCAACAGTAGGCATGTCAGCTATACTCATTGAGACATCTGAAGTTGAGTCATCCATTGGTGCCTGTGTGGGAACTAACTTTTCTAGGCAACTCACAATATCTGATTTTGTTCCCAGCCGCAGTTTTCCCATATTGGACAGTTATGGTGAGCATGCCTGATTCTCATGTGCAAAAAACTCACTATGGTCTCCATCACGTGTCTGGCAGGATATGTATAAACTGGAGAAGAGTGAACAGTCACTCTGTAATGATGATAGCTGGTGTTTTGCTCTTGACTTCTCCCTTACTAGTGGTCGACTGAAGAGTAGGATTTTGTTTTCTCTTGATTGGGTCATTGATAGGTTGTGTTTGAGTAATAAGACGTTCAGTGACGAATGTGTCATATTGCTCTTTTCTTGTTTTTTGAAGGTTCAAAATAGCATTTACTGCCTCAGATCTTGGATGTTGGAATAAGGATATTGCAGTCCCATGAAAAGAGTCCTGAGCAGTGGTGGAACTCGGATTATGATCAAGGTTATCAATGGCTGCATTAGTATGGAGGTTTCTTTTGAGCACACATTTTTTTCGATCTCAAACTGATGACAGAGATTGTTGCCCAGAATTGTGGAGATGCTCATCACACCATCATAGGAGATGCTTAGTCCCAGTTCAAACTGGGCATCCACCAGCTCCCTCTTGCGTGTTTTACTGTGGACTAATACTCCCACAAAGAGTGGAAGGGGTGTCTCTCTTTCTTGATGGTGTATGAGAGAGTTAGAACTACCACCTCGGCAGCGTGCAAAACTGTTGAACATCAACAACTGTGATAAGGTTAATGCTGCCTGAGGAGTTACCAAATTGCTTGATTGGGTTTTGATGTTGGGTCCATACAATATCATAGAAACCAATGCCACTAACGAATTTGGCACTGAAGATATTTGGCACTGATTGTCGAAGGTACCTGTGAAGGTGGCTTTCAAGTTGAATATCTCCTTACGAACGATCTTTGCAGCTCGGGCAAGAAGGATAGCATCAGAATCAGCATCATGCTCACATGCTTTCATCACAGCTGGTCCAATATCTTCATTGAAGACAAGAAGGATGTCTCTACCTTCCTTGTGGGCCTGCAAGTCTGGAAAGTGTGCTAGGATTCTGTCTTTCAAATGAGTTGAGTTCACACGGCCTCTCAAATGTGTTCCTAGAAGCTCAACTCTTTTAGTGTACATTCTCACAAGGTCAGCCAATTTGAATATTGGTGCACTCTCACTGTCTGCTCTGGTATTTTCTATGAATGTAACCAATTCTGCTAGTGCTGTGCCCTGATTAATGGCAGAGCCATCAATCTGTTCTTTTGAGCTTTTGGTTTGCCTGGCTCTGTTGTATAGAGAAACAAGGCATTGGGCATGGTATTTGGCCTCCAGTGCAATAAGATCACCAGCACTTAGTTTGGCCAGCAGACTTTGGTCTTGTAATTGCAGGGCACATTTTCTGACATGGGCATCAAGACCAAAGGTTGCAGCATGGCGCAGTGTCTCTGAACCACTTGCAGGTTTCCCACAAAAGAAGCACTGTCCTGCCTCATTAGAACTTTTACCTGGACTCCGACGAGTGTACTTCTGAGGAACATCAGCATTTTCTTCTGGAGGCATTTTTCGTTTTGTAGCTCGTTGGAGTTTGTTTTGTTGTACTGAAGTCGACGTCTATTATGCCATTTGGCCTTGTGGAGCTTAAGAGTTTCAGCGATGTCCTGATCATCCTTCAACCAGGAAAACATTCTCATTGGTAAGCAATTAATTTTCTTAAAGGCCAACAAGTTATCTACAAGAGTCTTGTACCCTGTTCCATCCATGCTGCGCATTGAATCTGCTGGGCATTTCAGTGATTCACTAGTGACTTCTTGACAAAGCACACATTTGTCCCAGTCTGTGTCCTTTTCTATTGCTGCAGTTGATGAGCTCAGCTGCTGAGGATTGGCTAGTCTATACATTACTGCTCAGGAGAAGACACTGATTCTAATAAAGCACACTAGCACATGGTGAATACTCGTTAATTTTGTTCAATAGCTATCAGATTAACATCTTCATTATGTTCAAAAGTATTTAAATTCACACTATCATGTTCAAAGGTGTACAGAACAGAATGTACAGTTAGAAGGGAAGATAATGTGTCGGCCATTTTGAAAACGGTTGCCACAGAGGTCAAAGGACAAATCTGTGATGGCCCTATAGCTACAATTTTTGCTTAAGACACATTCTTACTGTATATTACATTTTATGCTTGTATCATCAAGTGAGCGATTTTTACACTGATCAGCCTCACTATAAGGAATAGCTCGCGAGGAAACTATTTTCTTTACTCGTGGGGAAAAGAATCACTACATACGTGAAGATATGTAGTACAGTATGTAACTTATAACTATTAACTTGCTGAATATATCTGTCTGTTTCGCTCACCAATTGTATACTAAAGCTCACACTCACTATATAGTTGTATATGGTCATTTATTTTCCCCAGGTGCGTGCTTCTATGTACAGTATTGTGCCAGGCATGTGCCATAAACTGCCGGAGTTTGTGCAGCTAAAAGGGAAGCTGTTGTGTTCTGCTGTCCTTGGGTCACTGGGGGAGAGTGACCCTCAGGTGGTGGGAGCTGTGTGGGAGGCGGCCCTGATGATACTGGCAAAGACTGAGGTATGTTGGGGGTGTGGTTGGTTAGGGGGAAGGGTAGGGGAGGGGTTTGATCAGGTTTTTGTTAAATAAAACTTAAGGGGATAGGAAAATTTGGTTCAAATTAGCTAAGACTAGTGGGCCCATTTTACTGTAGTGGGCCAGTTATGTATACAATATTTAATAGTAGTAAGTTGCCCATTCAAAAATGTATGGGAAAAAATGCTGTTCAATTGAAATCACATGGGGAAAGTGAAATAGCGCGTAACTAATTGAAATACCTCAGTAACTATGTAGAAACTAAGTGAAACACCATGGTAGCTAAGTGAAATAGTACGGGTAAGTGCGCATGCGTGCAGCGTTAACCTTGGAAACGTACAGTTCGAGTAGTTTCTAGTTGGAGACAATGCCATTCTTTACCACAGAACCTCTACCCGTATTAGACGGAATGTTTTACAACAGATTAGGAGGGGTCGTATGTTGAAAACAAAGTTCCAGCGGAAGCTAATCCTGAAATAAGGAGATAGTGAGTGAACGATACAGTGTAGCTACAAGTGCAAAAGACCTTTTTAAAAGCTGGCCTACTATTAGCGAGTGATAGCACCGGTAACATGTGCTCAATTGAAATAACACTTGGCTTCACCTCGTACTATTTCAATCTCATTACCCGTGCTATTACTCATACACATATTGTAATTACTATTTTATACATAAATACTTAGTTGCAAGTAATGCACGTTCATAATAATTGAAATTAAGTTGACAAAGGCCCTCCAAGATCTGCATTTCTGATATGTACTAGTCGAGGGTGTAGTGCCAAGCATACTTCACTCTGGATGGGAGTCAGGAGTTCAACAAACCCATTATTGGAATACGAAGTTTCCTTTTTTTTTTCTTTTTTTTTTTTTTTTTAATCTTGTTTCTGTAACATTAACTAAAGTAATAAAAAGAATTACTGTAGTTGGAAGAAGGCTGCAAAAGAGCAATAGCAATGGCCATGATTGAGTGCAATGCACCTAACGAGCGCCAATTACATATGCTTATGGGTTGCATGCAATTGCATGTATGACATTGTAAAATCACACATGTAACCCAACACGTTTGAAGTATACACTCTCTCATTATAGGCATGTGTATCAAAGTACATGTAGTACAAGTTTAAAAAAGGGTGTGGCTAAGTACATGCAGTGTCTCTCGCCCCCAGCGAAAGATCCTGTGTGAACCCGTAGCATGTCATGTATGTGTGTGTGTGTGTGTGTGTGTGCATGTGCATGGCATGTGTGTGTGTGTGCATGGCATGTGTGTGTGTGCATGGCATGTGTATGTGTGTGTGTGTGTGTGTGTGTGTGTGCATGGCATGTGTGTATGTCAGGTTCATGTCTTGCTACACATGCATGCATGTGAAGTGCATGAGTGGTGAGTACATGTAAATGTATGCGGGGATATGTGCCTTGCAAAAAAAATAAATAAATAAATAAAACTAAACAAAAATGTACGTAAATCACTGCTCTACAACACTATAGTTATACTAGCAAGTACCCCGCCACACGTGGCGCTTGATTATTAAGTTTTGTGAATGCTACAGCGTAAGGTATGGTCATTGTCATTGTCTTCTTCTACCACTTGGTGTAGTTACACAAGTCAACTTTTTTCTCAACTTACTTTTTTTTTGACCAATCTATTCGTGAATGCATGCACCACCATTGTCATTGTTACTGATGATGCTTTACCAATCCAACTCATCTTTAGTCTTGGATATTGTACACACTATTGTTATCCTTAGTGATGATGCTTTACCAGCCCAGCTCAGCTAATAAATTATTCATGTATATACCCACCATCGTCATTTCTGACTAACGTATTATTATATTAGTGACATTGACCTAGAGCTGATTTAATGTTAGTATTCTATTGTGTGCAGATGTGGTATACTAATGTAAACGTAGAGAAGGCATTGCTGCCAGGTCTGTGGTCTCTACTCAAGGAAGGAGGCTACGGCTCAGCGAGTATTGCCTACCCCTGCCTGCTGCCTCTCGTTAGCAGGCTCATGGAGAAGGTGAGGAGGGAGTGCTGGGATCAATTGTCTTGGGGAGTGTAATTCATGACGAGTATGATATTTGTTTGACTAAGTATAGACATCCTTGATTATATTAAAGCTTAAACCCACTAGTCATGAATGTTTTATAGCATCATTTCTATCAGTTACTACTTGTGTTTCACTGATGATGGCCTACAGTCCCGCAGTTCTTATCAAAAAACTCATTTCATTGGTTAATCAAATCATGTGACCAATTATAGCGCCGCGCGAGGGCTAGGGCTAGGGCTAGGGCTAGGGGACCAATCAGAAGAATTATTTGATAAGAACTGCGGGATGGCTCATGATAGCTAGCTGAATAGCAGCTGAAATGTTTGATTAATAAAACATTTATGACTAGTGGTTTTAAGCTTTAATAATCAAGAATAATTCGTGACGAGCAAGTTACCTCTGTATTTTAAACAATGAGATGAAAGCTAGTTAGCCCCTGAGTGAACGCCTTCATAATTTCATCAGATTCAGAAGTACATTAGTACAAGTAAGCACTACTTCCTGCTCACCATGTTGCTAAGCATGTGAGTTTAGAGCTTACTAAAAGTATTTTAACACAATTAGCTCAGTGGCAGAGTGCTTGTACGTTAGCAAGCGGTCCTGGGTTTGATTCCAGGTGGCAACAAAATATTTGTAACTGTATTGTTTAAAACGGCATGTGAAGGAGAGATAATGTCAAATGAGTATAAAATATAGGCTGGTAAAGAAATTGAGAAATATTTTATAGCAAGTTTTGTCAGTACCCAGAGATATCCACAGCAAACTGACCGTGAAGCCATAGCAACCGTACACACACACACACACACACACAGTGTGTTCCAGCCCATTCTCCTAATAGCGAATCATACAATGATTTGTCTCCTTCTGCTCTGATGTGTTGTGTACAACTATTAAAAATGCAAACTGAAGTGCTATTACTTGGCCTGCACAAAATTAGCCAACTCTGCATTGAAAGAGGTTTGAAAGTTTTTGCCCTGTGGTTGTCAATATGCCACGCATACACATGTACATACATTCATATGTACATATTTATATGATTGACTACATGCATTAACCCATTGGCTCTGATTTGTACCACGCCTGATACTGTCTTGTGTCACTTTCTCACCATTTCAGTCGTTTTGTACATGAATGTGTCATTAGACTCTGTGACAGAAACCCTAAGCATGTGACACAAATAGTAATTGTAGTAATAATAAATTTGTACATAGATGTATATTCTTGGTAAAGGGTTCTCGTGGACGTATAGTTACAGTATTGATGTTGCCATTTGCCAGGTGTACCAAGGTAATGTGAAGTTCTGCACGACATTCCTGGAGCACCTCACCACTGGCCTGTCCCTAGACCACCCACAGACGTCACGCAAGGAGTTCGAAGTGCAGCTGAGGACCTTCAGGGAATGTCTGCTTTACCTCGTCACCAGCCTTGACCATGAGGTGCCTGAGACTAGAGGGTTTATCGAGGGGGCTTTTGAAAAGGTAAGAGCTATCGTTGTAAGGGATGCAAGCTAATTAGCAAAGTGTGCATAGTCTTAAGGTATTAGTATATTTTCTATGTTTAAAATAGTTCAATGGTATACTTCGTCGATAATCAAGTGTTGTTGTTTTTGTTGTTTTTTCTTGTTTTTATTTTTTTATTTTTTTTTTATTCTTTGAGCGTGTGAGGTTATTTAGGGGTTTTATCTATGATATGTACATCACACTTTTATTATTAAGATATATAAAAATATGGACATTATTTAATTTGAAATGACAGTAACAGGAATAAAAACTATCTAAGTAGCTATCTGACGAATTCAAGAACACAAATTACTTAAACTTCATCAATACTACGATACGTTATTTTTAAGTGTTGTAAACCGCTTGGGCTGAGTATGGTAAAGTATTCTGCTCAAAGGAAGTGTTTCCAAGTCTCTTTCCTGTAGTTTGTGCTTGTAGTAAAAAAAAGTGTAGATTGAATAATTTTATATTTTATGACATGCATATACTTTTGACATGTATGTATGTAGGTGATGATCATGGTGCATGCATGTGTGAGAGGGGGTGTGTCCATGATGCAATCTGAAGTCTTCCTTTCAAATACTGTCAGACTATTGGCTTCACTCATTCAGTTGCAATCCAAGTGCCACGCCCTGCAGCCACACCTATCCAACCTGCAGCTCAACATCTCCAAGGAAGTGTCCGGTGTGCTGGTAAAGGAAGAGGATGCAGAGGTGAGAGTGGGTGTGGCTAATACGTATGTGAGATTGAGAATGCCATTACGACATCTGTACTTATCATTTGTTATAGAATTAAAATGTGATGATTAGTACTGTAAACCTAGTTTTCTAATGCAAGTAGTGTTTTTTCCATTGATTACTTTATTATTTTTACTATTATGACTACTGCAACTTGTATATTGCAGTATGTATGTCCACTACTATTATTAGTATGACTACTACTATTACTATTAAAGATGGCTACTATTATAGAGTATATACATGTTGTGGGTGGTGTTTAATGTTTTTAGGCCAATTTCTCTCGTGTTGGAAGTCTACTAAAGTGTTTCTGCAGCCACACCCTCTGGACACACCTTGAGAGAAAGACTGTCCGCCTTCCTTCCAGGGACGATCTCTCAGTCTCTAATTGCCTCCCACCTGTGACAACGACATCTACAGCTACACCTGCTGCTGTTGAGGGGGAGGAGTCAGAGCCAATGATGGAGCAGCGAAAACAGACGAATGACGATTCCGTCAGAAACTTTATCGCTCCGACTATATGCTCCCTCTGTAGCTGCAGCATTGCTGAAGTGAGCTCCGCCCCCCACTTACGCCACAGCCAGCTTCTGCTCACCATGCTACGCCTTTACACCACCAAGTCGCTCATCAAAGCCGTCTTCAGCTCACTGGAATCTAGCCACGCCCACCTTCTGCGTGACCATCGCGGGGAACGGGTGTTGCACAAAAAGTTGCTCATCATTTGCGGTATTTTGAGCAAGGCGGCCCGAGTCAGGGGAGATGGAATGTCTGAGCACCCTGAGTTCTCTTCCAATATCGTGGAAGCTATACTGCTCTTGATCAAGAGTGAATTTGTGGAGAAGGAGTCGGCCTGTGTCTACCTGACAGAGTTTGTCAAGGTACATAGTGTGGATAATAGGAAAACAAGTGAAAAGTGGATAATGCATGCATAAATGTACAACATATTATATGATTCAGTCATTGTTGGCTGAAATAATCATAATAATAGCAATAATTTTCTCCTTCTAACAGCCAATAGAGGTAAGTTTTAATTAACAATATTGGCTGTTAGAACGATAAAATTTGCTATTAATATATTATATGTATATATACATGTATGTATATACTACTATAAAATACACATTACTCTACTTTCTTCTTTCTTTTGCACATTTATGTTGTAGGATGTAATAGTGACCTTTCCACTCTTTAGTTTACTTTTTTCAAGTTTATTAAATTTATTAGAGAGTATTTACAATCAAGGGGGCAATAGAGATGCCGTGTAGTTATTTTTATTTTTGTTTGTCTTGCAGCCATCGCCTATAATTCTTCCACTGGTGACAATGAAGGTAAAATATGAATCTATTGTTATACTACAGACTAGAACATACTACTTGTGTGCCAGCATCTCTACATAATTAATACTTGGATTAATTATTTGGTATGTGTTTGTTTGTTTGTTTGTAGTTGAGGAGCACTGGTCAGCAAGGGTTGCTGGAGTTGTTGATCAAACAGGTGCGGCCGGTGTTTGGACAATTATTCAAAGACCTTGAGTTAAACTCCTCCCCTTTCCTCTGGGATTTTCTTGGCCATCTTTTTTCAGAACCATCAGGTGTGAAAAATTGCTGTATATTTGACTACGTTTGTATGCATGTGTGTGAAGAAATAAATGGATATAAGGAGGCTATTGATCTCCCTGATTAAGGTTCTCCCTGTTCGATCTTCATGAAAATATTTGTATTTAATTGGCTCTTTCATTTTGATTTTTTATCACAGAAATACACTATGTTAGAGCAGTGTATAAAGTAAAATTAGGAATGTTATATTGGATAATTTTTTAAAAAATTATGGAAAATTGCCAACCGAACGCAGAGTGCCATAAGGTGATATTGCTGGTTGAAAGGTCAAACTATGAGAACGGAAATGGCAAAGATGCATCTGATTAAAATAGACTATGAATTGTTTGGTTTTCGTTGTTGTTTATTTTGGTTTTTGTTGTTTATTTTGGTTTTTGTTGTTGTTGTTTGTTTGTTTTTGTTGTTTATTTGTACACATTGTCCACCAGACTCCTCGTGGAGTGTCCTGAGACTGTCTAGCCCTGCCTTCGAGTGTGTGTGCAGTCTTCTTCTAGACCAGTTCCAAGATACCTTCTCACTGCCGCATGACATGGTGAAGAGCATGCTCAATGTGGTTGCCATGGCGTCCAGTTCTCTGTTAGAAGTAAGTAATGAGGAAGGTTGGTTGTGTTTTGAATAGAGGCTAATGGTTTGCTAATTGTCCTAACTAACAACTATGTATATGTATGTCCATTATGTTTGTCTCGAATGGTGAAACCCTTTAGAATAATAGTCAATATATAATAATACATAAGGATGGGATCAGGAAGAACTTCATGGTACTAAAAGCCTTAAATTAAATTGCTGCAATTTTAAAAAAAAGTGGGATTTTCTTATTTATCTCGCTTTAAAATAAAATCATAAGGATTAAACATCTGAAACCAGTAATATGTTAACTTTTGTGTGATCGTTTTAAAATTACAGTATCTCTTGCTAGTACTAGAGGGCCGATCATTCAAATCGCCACCATACCTGGATTTACAGAAAGAAACAAAAATATCTTTCTGTTCGTCCACCATACCTGTGAACAATATGTGCCTAGCACATCTGCTGCAGCAAGCTACTTGTAGGTAATCCTGGCAACACTGGTGCTATTGCTGATAGGCAGATGCAATTGTTGATAAAGAAAAGTGATCACCCCCTGTATTCCTAAAAAGTGCAGCTGATTCCTAGACTGGCAGCTGATTCCTAGATTGGCGGGCTTTTTGGGAATTCCCAGAAAGCGCAAATTCCTAAAAAGCTCGGAACATATGTATGTACGTGTAAATGCATTATATATTCATTCCATTTATTTTTACTTTGTAGCTTTTTTTTGTTATAATTATTGATGTTGTTGTTGTTTAGGATAATACAGACTCAGTGACTAACCTGTTGAGTGGCCTCCTCCACTGGTGTCTCTTTGTCAGAAGTAAGTAGAGCAGTTTTGTGTGCATAGACTGTTTCTCTATCACCAACGTGGGGTTGAACATGTGGACTAGATATGCTATAGAAAATGTTGGCTTATATCTTCTTATCATGGGGCTTATTCATATGTGTGTACAATGTATGGGATTTTAAATACGTTTATCTGTTGACTGAATTCAGGACTGAATGGAAAACCATTGGTACAATTAGAATCGAGAAACTTGTGGTTAAAACTACAATTTATGGAAATGTGATTACTATACAGATGCATGTACATATGTGACAGTCTACGGGAAAACCGGGCACAACGCGGCGTGCGTAAATATCGAGAAAAGATCGATTGATTTCTTAAAAATGTATTGTTTCAAGCCGACGGAAGGGAACGGTTAGGTCTATTATAGCGGGAACGACTTGAGCTACGACGATAAAACTTGGAGAGCTCAATATCTGGACGCCGACAACTCTGTAAGTGCAAAAAAAAAATTTTTCGAAGGGTGCCGCGTTGTGCCTGGTTTTCCTGTAGACGGTCACATATGAAGTTGTTATTAATTTGTGAGACAAGTACCGGTTGTGTTGGCTTCCTTTTCTAAATGGCCACTCGCTGCTGTGAAACTCAAGTATGTATAAAAAAAAAATTTTTTTATTTCTTTTTTTTCCCTCAGATGAAGCAGTTGTTAAGGAAGTGGTCCAGTGTTACCAGGCTCTATTGACGTCACTACCAGACTCTGCCTCCATCATTCGCTCACTCCCGTCACTGGTAACACACCACCCTTCTGACAGCTTTTTGAGGTGAGTATCATATTGTGTGATGTGTGTATGTGTGTGTGTTTTATAGAGAGAGAGAGAGAGAGTGTGTGTGTGTGTGTGTGTGGTTGGTTGGTTGGTTGGTTACTATTCACATGGAAATACTTCTCTGTGATAAATTTTCTAACAGCTTCTGCAGACAGGAAAGGACATGCATGTTTGCTTATTAGCAGTAAATATGACTCTGTATGTTATAGTCACAAGCAGGCTCACCTTGGATGTGGCTTAAACTTGTGTTTACTTTGTGAACCGTTCAACAATGCATATTAAACTATGAGAACTATTAAAAGGCTTCGCTGCTTCTCTTTAGCATCGTGTAATGGCTGGTACACTTCAAGTTTTGGCATGCAAGCGTATATAAATTTTCCCAAGTTACGTTAAGCTAAAAAATAGACGTATGATCAAAAATTAAGATATTTTTAGAATGTGAGAAGTAATTGTAGAGGAAAAGTAAAAAAAATAAAAAAAAGTAGTCAACCCTACCAAGGGAGGCCACTCTGCAAGGATCTGTTAGATACCTCATTGGAGAATCCACGAAGAAAACCGGCATAGCAATACTTCATACAGCACTCCCATGGTCCACGGAAGCATGTGCATGCCAGAACTCCAATATGCTTTTTTGCATACTAGACTTCCAGCACACATCATACTCTGCTGACGCATGGGCACACTGTACTCAGTACTCTGTACTGGTTCATAATAGCCTTCGTAGAGCCACGTGGTATCACCACTACAGTCATCCTGCACAGTTCAAATGAGTAGTTTTGTGGTATTTATAGAGATCTATCTGTGACCTGTTCAGGTCAATAGGTATTTGGAAGTTGGCAAATGGTACACTATGAATACCATTAATTGTGCCTACCACTGATTGTGCCTACCCTTTACCCAATGGTTACTAATAAAATGTGTGCTTTTACTATTATGCTTTGCATCAGTGAAAAGGTTTTTTGGTCTGAGCAAGAGTGTATGAACTCATGCCAGTAATACAGTGTCAGGACATGTGTGGAGAGGGAGATGTGGGGGTGGGAAAGAGAGAGAGAGAGTGGTACTCATCTGTTTCTAGCCGGTAGATAATTTCAGCGAGCGAGCGAAGCGAGCGAAGCTGACTCTCAGTCTTGTTCAATTGAGATTTCAGATATATATATATATGAATGTATACGTACGTCAAAATATTTCGCCCGCGCTTCTAATTACGTAAGTTAGGTAAAGCGTTCACAGTTCCAGTATTTTTCAATTAACTGGCACGGAGAATCCTGCTGCAACTTTGTTTCAACCAAAAAGTTTATAGCTACTCTCTTCTTGAAACAATTGTGAAGTCTTTGTCAAGTTTCGCTTCTTTGCCACTGCTTTCGAAGTTTATTCAGGTAATTCTGTTAGTTTAGTCTGGGATCAGAGACTTTAGATTCTCTGATGATGGAAAGGGTTACACTGTGCACTACAGTTAGATGTAATTTCTGTCCTATTTTTCTGTAAAAAGAGTCTGTTCGCTCGCCATGCATTTGCGCTATTCGAGCGCACCACTAGTAATTTGTAGACTTATGGACTCTGTTGGTTTTTCATCATATGAACCACAGTGCTCTCTGAGTTTCCAATAAATTCAATTGCTAATGCAATCACTACAAACAGTTCAGTACAAGCAGATTTATTATATTATCAAAATGCAAATAATTTTTATAAACATTCAGTACATTCATGTTAAATTATAATTATACTAGCAAGTACCCCACCACATAATGGCGCTTGACATATTGCAAAGTAAGAATGCAGTAGCACAAGTTATCTTGCTCAGTTATCATTCTCTACCATTGATTATGGTTACGTAGTTTCCCTCTCCTGCTCTCTTTTTTTTCTGAACTATCTGAACTTTTCTTATACTCTACCTCTCCTTTCTTCAGCTCTTCTTCTTGAGTCATGGAGTCCCCTTTTCCTTTGTCTATCTCTCCTGCTTCTGAATTTCTGTCCTACTTTGAGAAACTTTTGCCTTTCTTTTGGAAACTAAACCCTGCCGTTATTCCTCGATTCCACCCGCTTTTTAGTTACAATTAATCGCTTGCCTTTTTGCCTTCTCTTCCCTTCCTTTTTAAACCTACGCGGCCTTACCTCACCAATTCCACCCACTTTTCAGTTACGATAATCACCTTTTACCTTCTCTTTCATACTTTTGCCTCCCTTTTTGAAACCTACGCCACCTTCCATCGTCTATTGCACCCGCTTTTTAGAATTAACCAGCACTTTCTACTGAATGTGACGACACTTTACCTACCATGAAATGATGATGTGTTACCAAACTGTACAAACCTCACTAATTATTCATGAATACACACACCGTCATTGTCGTTACTGACACACAAGCGTATTATTATTATATAGATTATGTAGAGTGTCTATTGTATAGTTAACATAGCTACTTGGACATATACAGCAAATAACACTAGTGATGTGCTTGAGCACAAATGGTGAGCGAGCCTAAAACTACACTATTGTTGTATGATTGATTTAACTTCTAACGCACAAAGCTACTTAAAATAATGTCCAGTTTTTAAATTACGATGATACGGTAAAGGGATTTAAAAGCCATAATAACCACTCACCGCAACTGTTTGAATTGAAAAAACAACAAACAAAAAAAAACAGCCAAACCATACAGGTTATTTAAACGTTTTCTTTGTGATATTCTTTAGCTAAGCAGAAGCTGTAAACCACAATACTTTCACACAACTGGACATACACCTACACGAGACTTACCTACGCGGTTAGTCTAGTGGACTATACATTTTCAAGTAAATACTGTTGCGCACGGCTTATTACCATGATAAAGAGCACATTGAATTACCACTGCCACTAACTCGAATAGAAATGGAAATCCGGTAGGTTTTCATGTGTTAACTGCACCCACAAAAGAATTCAAAACGATAAACAATAGGGTGATACGGGTAATGATCGATAAACCAGAGGATTCTGTTTAGTGAAGTTTGGGATGGGGTCGACCACCAGACTAACACGAAAAAGCCAGGGTCAAAGTACAAAAATGACATACGTACGTCCAAACATATAAACAAATATCCCCGATTTTCAATTGAGTTACCCCTGAGAGTGTCACGCTCGCTTGCCAACAATGACAACAACAAAAAAGCTGAATCAACTGTAATCTGAACTTGCTAATGCCTTCTCACTTTTGAGCTTTTTTTCTTTAAACATTTTTTAAGTATATGTAGCAAAAAATAACAACTACATCAGCAGACTCTAGAAGACTACAGGAAGGACTAGACTGGTGTGGGGATTCCCAGATGTCATCCTAAATGCTCGATATTGGCTGTTTACTCCCCGTAGAAGTCATTTCAACACTTAATTCCTCTACCGATTACGAGATCCAGTAGAGTAGATAAGCAGAGAGACACACCCTCTTTTAGTTAAAATATTGGTGGGGCCTTGACCGCTCTGGCCGCACCACCTTCGACGCCCCAGCCTGGTCAGTTCTCTCACACTCAACTTCGCATTAGCACTCACTCAATCACCTTCTCAGTGGTACTATAGTGCTATTACTCAGCTTGGTTAATGGGTGCTAATGTAGGGTTTCATAAAGGGCTCCCTCTCTCCCAAGGTCAGGTGTCCCAGTTCTGCCCTTCCCCATGTTGTGATTGTTAAAATAGTAATAATAATACTAACTAGCAAGTACCCCGCCACACAGTGGCGCTTGACGTATTGCAAAGTAAGAATGCAATAGCACAAGTTATCTTGCTCAGTTATCATTCTCTACCATTGGTTAAGGTTACATAAGTTTCCCTCTCCTGCTCTCTTTTTTCTGAACTGTCTGAGCTTTTCTTCTACCCCACCTCTCCTATCTTCAGCTCTTCTTCTTGAGTCATGGAGCCCCCTTTTTACTTGGTCTATCTCTCCTGCTTCTGAATTTCTGTCCTGAGAAGCTTTTGCCTTTTATTTCGTACTTTAGCCTTTATTTTGAAAACTAATCCCCGCGTTTGCTTGTCGATTCCATCTGCTTTTTAGTTATAATTAATCGCTTGCCTTTTTGCCTTCTCTTCCCTTCCATTTTAAACCTACACCGCCTTACCTTGCTGATTCCATCCACTTTTCATTAATCGCCTTTTACCTTCTCTTCTGTACTTTCGCCTTCCCTTTGCCGAAGAATTTCATGTTTCCGAACCCTAATATCCTCTGTGAATCCTCGAATTATATTTGTTCACTCAATCTTTATAAATGCAATTACAGTTCTGTATGTATTTACTTTGTGGTATTTGTTTGCTTGTATATGTGTGCAGTTATGTTGTCTCAAGCCAAGTGTTCTTCATCCTCCACCAAGACGTTCTGTTACAGGCGGACCACATCACACATTTATACGAGCCTTTCCTCAGGACTGTGTCCTCTCTCGACGTAAGACTGACCTGTGCTCAGTTCATTGGCATGTACCAGCAGTAACTTTAAAGTGCCAATGTTTCAAACTGGGTGACTAGCACACTGAATGAAGTGGGAACACCAATGTACAGTAGGACTTCAGCTATCCGAACACGTTGGGACCGAGAGGTGTTCAGATAATTGAAATGTTCAGATAACTGAACACTGTAGGAAAGTATTATCAAGCACTGATGAAGGGGTGTGGTCAAGCTATTTTTCATGTCTGTATACGTGCTACTATTAGATTTTGGGTGTTTGGTTAATTGAAGTGTTTGGATAATTGAAGTTCGGATACCTTAAGTTTTACTCTGTATGTGTGTGTGTGTGTGTGTGTGTGTGTGTGTGTGTGTGTGTGTGTCAGGACCACTGGGTGCCCCTGTCCATGTTGAAGTCATTCTGCGGTCACAGCATCCTCTATTCTCCCTTCAGCACAGACCTGAACTCATCTCAGGTCACGCCCACTCTGGCCCCACCCTTGTGCCCCCTGCTGTACCCCCTGACTGCCTTGTCCACTCACCTCTCCCTGCTCCACGATGTGGCCACACATGCTGGAATCCCGGATATGGAAAGGGACGTCTTGGCGGCCATGTTCGAGCTGGAGCGAGGGGGCATGGTGCAGGAGAGATTGATAGATGTCGTGTTTGGTGGGCAGGGGAAGGGAGTGGTGGATGACACTCAGGAGGCACTGGATTACATGGGCATGGCAATCGTGAGTCTCCTCCCACTGGTGATTGCCAGCTTGGAAGACACAGCAAGCAGAAAAGCCAGTTCTTTGGTAAGAGCATGTTTTAACCAATGTTCAGGTGGGGGGTTAAAGGCTAAGCTTTACTTAACTTCATGTACACATACAAGTAGCTTTGGTGTGACCATTGCAGAAAAACTTGATATGGTATCTTTACTGCTAGATGGACTAGGTTCTTCTGTTGCAGAGAGGTTGGGTTCTACAAGTTCTAGTGAGAATTTTACTGAGGCTTTTTTTTCTTCTTGTTTCGAATAGAATAGCTGTTACATATTCCGTTATTTTTACTTTGTAAAACATCAATTATTAAACATAGTAATAATTTACAATAATAACCAATCGATTTATTTCTGCTCCGTATAGCTTTCCTTAGCGAGTGAACTCCAAAGTGAAAACATAAGTATACAATGATATGACGTTTGACTATCAGTGCTCCTTAATTAGGTTCTTTTTTGTGTTCGCTTCAGAGGGAAGGGTGTATGAATAGTTTATACACTCAAAGCATGCAGTGTTACTTGGCATTGTAATCACAGTAGAGCAGGTGGATGGTGTATATATCCAGCTTGTGTTTGTCCGTGTGTGTGTGTGTGTGTGTGTGCAGGAGGTCAAGATTCGTCAGAGTCTGCAGGACATCTTGAAGTCTAGTTTGTCCTGTGCAGTGGTGAACAGAAGGCACAGGTGGATTAGAGATCTCGTACAGTCTCTGCACGAGTCTACCAGGTTAGTATCACTTGCGCACATATACAATTATCGATTCAGTCATTCTCGGCTAAAATAATTACAATAATAGCACATTTTTCTCGTTCTAACAGCCAATATTGTTAATTAAAACTTAACCCGACATTTCGACTTCTTGCTGAAGTCCTCTTCAGAGGTCAACTTTTAACTACTGTCAGTTGACCCCAGAAGAGGACTTCAGGAAGAAGTCGAAACATCGGGTTAAGTTTTAATTAACAATAGTGGCTACAATTATTATATGTGTAATATTCTACACTTAGAACTACTATACTGTAAACTCTGTTTTGGCTCAGTAAGGTATGACCTCTTGTCCTTTATTTCTAACAAATTGCGCGTTTTGGAACTAGTAGATTTCTAGCATTAGAATATGCACTTACTTCCATTCCGGTTCCATATTTCAAGTTGTGAATACCTGCATAATAAATACTGTTAGTATTTACATGTTTTACTTGCTGATGTAGCAGGAGGACTTGCATCTGTGCCACTAATTCTAATTTCAAGATGAATCGTTGAAACCTTTAGTTCCTGGATGTCTGATCAAAAATCCTGCTTTTATATTATGTATTATATATTTAATTATTCATTTGATTAGTTAATATTCATTCTTTTTTCTTTTCTTTTGTTTATTTATTTATTTATTTATTTTTCGTTCATTCCCTCATTCTGTATTACTCTATGTCTACATGATTCACTCTTTCTCAGTTTATATTGAGCTGTTGCATATCCTCAGTATTGACATCCATACAAACTAATTCAAGTGTGTGTGTGTGTGTGTGTGTGCAGGACTATCCTAGAAGGTCCCACACTGTCTCTAACTCTATCCCATATCTTCACTACACTGGAAGACTGTTACAGTGAAAACCCTGACCCTTTGAAATCCATACTAGAGTGAGTTCTCATTCCAGATACAAATTATTGGAACAGAGGCGGGCATTAAAAAGCATACCTAGTAACAATGTTATACATACAGTACATACATGTCCTGACACATGTGCAGGTCCTTCCATGCCAGCAGTGCCATGCAGAATGCCTTGTGTGCCATGAGCAGCTCATGGGTGGACGAGTTAGTACAAAAGAGAGCACAGGAAAAGGAGACAGGTAAAGTACATGTTTAATTTAACCCTCTGAGCTCATATTGAATTTGCATTATGCCCTGTAGCTGAGTGTTATAGTCTCTCTATTCTATTGGAATTTGCATTAGGCCTTGTAGCTGAGTGTTATAGTCTCTCTATTCTATTGGAATTTGCATTAGGCTCTGTAGCTGAGTGTTATAGTCTCTCTATTCTATTGGAATTTGCATTAGGCCCTGTAGCTGAGTGTTATAGTCTCTCTATTCTATTGGAATTTGCATTAGGCTCTGTAGCTGAGTGTTATAGTCTCTCTATTCTATTGGAATTTGCATTAGGCTCTGTAGCTGAGTGTTATAGTCTCTCTATTCTATTGGAATTTGCATTAGGCCCTGTAGCTGAGTGTTATAGTCTCTCTATTCTATTGGAATTTGCATTAGGCTCTGTAGCTGAGTGTTATAGTCTCTCTATTCTATTGGAATTTGCATTAGGCTCTGTAGCTGAGTGTTATAGTCTCTCTATTCTATTGGAATTTGCATTAGGCCCTGTAGCTGAGTGTTATAGTCTCTCTATTCTATTGGAATTTGCATTAGGCCTGTAGCTGAGTGTTATAGTCTCTCTATTCTATTGGAATTTGCATTAGTCCTGCGTTTGTTATAGTCTCTCTATTCTATTGGAATTTGCATTAGGCCTGTAGCTGAGTGTTATAGTCTCTCTATTCTATTGGAATTTGCATTAGGCCCTGTAGCTGAGTGTTATAGTCTCTCTATTCTATTGGAATTTGCATTAGGCCCTGTAGCTGAGTGTTATAGTCTCTCTATTCTATTGGAATTTGCATGAGGCCCTGTAGCTGAGTGTTACAGTTTCTATTGTATTCTCTATTGATTGCAGATCCTAGCTGCTTGGTGTTTCAAATGACACGGAGTCCCTCAGACCTCCAGCTACCTCACTCAGCCTGCAGTTATCTCAGAGAAGTGGCTCAAGGAGACAACTCCAATACCACGGTGTTTGAGAGGTCAGAGTCCAAAATTTAGATGCTGTGCAGAATGTGCATGAATAGAATTTGTGCTGTGGTTCATTTAAACTGTCCAATAAAATTGCTCAGTTCAGTTGAATATACTTCCTACCCACCTCCTAGGTAAGAGGTGAAAAATTGAACCGTCCAATCAAAAATTAGTTTCATGCATTTCCTAGCCTAGAGCCATGATACAAGTTGGTTGCACCACCTGTGTTCGGTTGGTATGGGATTTACACTATCCTTGGCCCTTCGGCTCTCGGTTGTGTAAATCCCATACCAACTTCCACGTCGTGGTGTAATTTATACATATGTGTGTGTGTGTGTGTGTGAGAGTTTGAGTTTTCTGTGTTCTGTAGTTGGAATGAGAGCAGTCAGGACAGGTCCTGTTTCTCTGTGCTGGAGATGTACCGGTTGTTGGTGGCAGGTCAGGTGGTCTCCAAGGACTGCTGGGACTTACTGCTCTGTTCCCTGGTCTCACTCACTCAGGTAAAGGGTGGATTAACGTTGACTTGGTCAAGTTATTTAAATCACCTTGGACCTTTTATTTATTTATGTATTTACAATGTATTTTTTGTTGTATATTAGTGCATTCAAAAAATAGTAACTTGAGTCTATTTTTGCAATAGCTGTTGTTTAAACCTTTTTTATTAGAGGATACATATACATGTGTCACATTCCAGTACCATCATTTACACACACACACACACATCTTTCTACACACACACACACACACACACACACATCTTTCTACACACACACACATACATCTTTCTACACATACACACATCTTGCTACACACACACACACACACAATGTCTACGAGTAATGTCAAGTGGTAATGTATCCCCGCATTGTCTTCCTGTCCCAGATGCTGAGAGATACGGTGGAGGAGGAGTCAGGAGATGGTGGTGGTGGGTGTGTCTGTCAGAGTAAAGTGAACGTGACTGTGTTCACGTGCCATGTGTTGAGTCTGTGTGCGGATGTGACAGATTACTATGAGTCTCCAGACTGTCCCCAGACCATGGTCTCTGAGTGGGAGGAGTTCTTCAGACCCGCACTACAGGAATGCCTGCTGGCCATCTATCTCAGAAACTTTGGTGAGGGGGAGTTGTGTGTGTCAGAAACTCTGGTGAGGGTGAGTTTGTGTGTGTCAGAAACTCTGGTGAGGGGGAGTTTGTGTGTGTCAGAAACTCTGGTGAGGGGGAGTTGTGTGTGTCAGAAACTCTGGTGAGGGGGAGTTTGTGTGTGTCAGAAACTCTGGTGAGGGAGAGTTTGTGTGTGTGTGTGCTCGTGTGTGGCTGAAGCTATACAGGTGGAGAGTCTGTAATGGGAATAACTACATGTATATGTGAATGTATGTATGTGTGTGTGTATATATGTATGTGTATGTACGTATGTATGTATGTACGTATGTATGTACATATGTATGTATGTACATATGTATGTATGTACATGTGTAGGTATGTATGTACATATGTACGTATGTATGTACGTATGTATGTACGTATGTATGTACGTATGTATGTACGTATGTATGTATGTATGTATGTATATACAGTGGAGGAGAAAGGATACCTAGATACCTTTTGTTTAGGACGCCATCCAGAATTTTATTTATTTATTTTTTCGATAATAAATCAGTTTTCAAGTGATTATCATAAACAATAAAGTTTTGATACTGTTGGCCACTCAACGTTGCTGTTGTTGTTGTTGTTGTTGTTGTTGTTGTTGTTGTTGTTTAATTGAGTGATGGCTAATATCAGAATAAGATACTAGTATTTAGTTCTCACAAATGATTTGTGCCCAGTGAAGAAAGAGTTGTAAACCCAAGTGGGGAAAATAGTAAGTGGATTTTTGTTGTTGTTGTTGTTGTTCATTGTTTTTGTTGTTGTTTTTTTTTTGTTGTTGTTGTTGTTTTTGTTTAGTTTTAAGTATGTTATGTCTGTATCATGCCAATTGACTGTAAGCCATTTCCACCAAGCAACCAATCACACAACACGCCCAGTCACATGACATAGGTGGGCGTGTGCTGTTTCCTTTACTTTGGTACATTGTGCATATATTTATATAGCTCCAGGTGTGAGTGCTCGCGCCTTGCTGGATCCATGTCTTGGTCTCCAGCAGCATTCTCTCTGCAAAGCCCTGGTCACTCTGTCTCTAGCTGAGTCCCCAGACATGGAGACCTTCAGACATCTGATGTGCCGCATTAACTCCAGGTTCTATCCAGAGCAGCTGGCTTCCTACCTGCTATGTAAAAGGTGAAGACAGGATTTAATTTCATCTTCTTTTTTTTTCAGTACATTTGTTCATTAGATGTGCCAGAAATAATACCTCAGAGATGGGACAATATGTAGCTTCATTTGTTTTTACTCAGTGTATGTTAATTAGGGTGTGCACACATCTAGCTATCATTAGTGGAGGCTTCAGTCATATATATATATATATATATAGATATACACAATGTGTGTGGTATATGTATTTGAGGATATCACAACAGTAAATGACATGTGTGTAGTAATTGTGTGTAATGGCTGCTGTTGTATTACAGTGCTTTGGAGAGTTATGATATTGTAACTGAAGACAGCTCTAGAGATAAAGACAAGAAACCTCTCAGGTGAGTGGGCGTAAAGTCAGACAAATGATGATGTACCTCATCACTCTGTACGTTTCCAAGTAATGATGTTCTGGTCTAAAAATGCAAGTTAACTGGTCAAGTATGTAATTAAGTAGAAGAAATAGCAACCAGGTGTATATTGTGTTTGTCGTTTAGATTCAGAAGAGAGAGCATGTGTGTAGCCAAGCTATATATTAGTCTGGTGAATAATTATGTGAACTTAAAAAAGCTATGCAATGATATCTACCTCTACATACGGTACATGTACAGGTTTTAATGTCGTCAATTTTTTGTTCCTATTTTCCCGTTTCGTGCAGTGTCACAGATCTTCAGCAAATATTGTTGGAAATTCACGACAAAGTAAATATGGACCTGGCATTTATGGAGGACAGGAAGTCACACCTCATGGATGGGGAGGGGCTTACTGGTTCATTGGGAGTCGCACCTTCATTGCAGAATGCTCACTGTCACACCACTTCCTACCTGTTCATGTGGTTGTTGCTGATGGAAGCTGTGAGGCATTGCACCGCTGAGGTAGGTGTGAGAGTGATGAGGTAGGTGTGAGATTGATGAGGTTGGAAGGTAGGTTATTTTTGATTAGTATGAATAATAGCACGAGGTGAAGCCAAGTGCTACTTCAATTGTTTTACGAGTGCTATTGATCCCTAATAGCACAGGTTACCCGTGCTATCACTCACTAATAGTAGGCCAGCTTTTTAAAAAGTCATTTGCAATTGTAGCTACACTGTATCGTTCACTCACTATCTCCTTATTTCAGGATTAGCTTCTGCTGGAACTTCGTTTTCAACGTACGGCTCCTCCTAATCTGTTTGAAAAACATTCCGCCTAATACGGGTAGAGCTTCTGCGTTAAAGAATGACATTGTCTCCAACTAGAAACTACTCTAACTGTACGTTTCCAAGGTTAACGCTGCACGCATGCGCACTTACCCGTACTATTTCACTTAGCTACCGTGGTGTTTCACTTAGTTTCCACCTAGTTACCGAGGTATTTCAATTAGTTACGCACTATTTCACTTTCCCCGTGCGATTTCAATTGAACAGCGATTTTTCCCATACATTTTTGAATGGGCAACTTACGCACCGTACTATTATGATGATGATGATGATGATGATTACTACTACTACTCCTACTATTGTACTATTATTATTGTTGTTATGGTCAACTACATAAATTGTTGTTGTTTTTTATCATTGTTTTTATTATAAATATCATTTATTATCTTCTTTTTATTATTATTACTATACTACTGTACTATTACTATTATTGTTTTTGTTATTACTGTATACAACTACACAGTTTAATTTTATCATTGTTTTTATTATAATTATTACCATTAATTATTATTATTATTATTATTATTATTATTATTATTATTATTATTATTATTATTATTATTATTATTATTAACCAGGTGAGAGCTGTGATGGTGAATTGGCTCAAGGAGCAATCTCTGTTTGACCATTTCCTTCAAGGATTGTTCAAATACCTCAATGAAAACTCTGACAAATCTACCAAACTTGCTGGTAAGCTTGTGTAGTACATCTATTTTAATTGTTTGTTTGCGTATTATCTCTAGTGTATGCCTTCTGTGAATAGTAGGTTATCATAACTTTAAAACTGATTCAGTCAATCTCGGCTAAAATAATTACAATAATAGAAAATGTTCTCGTTCAAACAGCCAATATTATTACTTAAAACTTAACCTGACGTTTCGACTTCTTGCCCAAGTCCTCTTTTGCTATTAACTTTAAAACTTTTGCATATAAGTATTTTCAATATGCTATTGTGCCCTGTAATTAGTTACACTTGCATGTGTAAGTCTGTAGTTTGGATCTGTTGGCTGTTTTATTTAGTTACATGGCGGCCATGTCTGGAGCAGCTGTGCTTCTTGGCCTACAGCTCAGTGGCTAAGCAACTTCCCTCCATGTTGAGACAGTGGCACCTCACTCTGGACAGACACACTGCATCCTTAGTGTCCAAGTGAGTGTTGTATAAACTTATATAGTGCACTTACCGGTAGCTTAAGGTATGTGCTGTAGTTTACAAGTTCATACATACACGTGCACTCACACTTGTGACGTACAGGACCACGCCCACACTTTCACTTCCACCATATGCACTTACCACACGTGCATATATGTTCACGGCTGTTTCAGTTGATGCTATCAGCTATTTTCTATTTCTATTTTGAATTTACGTATCAGGTTAGGGAGTTGTGTTGTACTGTTTCCAGGGTTTCGTACAGGATTTTTTTTTTCTGGGGGGTTGTTTGACCACACCCACTTTTGCTGAAACCACACCCATTTGATTAAAATTGTCTCAGGTCTAGAATTGGTGACATCAATCATGGAAGACTACTGCAATTGAAGGACCTCAATTAACTGAAGTGAACTTTCACCAACTATTAGATATATACAAACAACAAACTCACAGAATACCATTATAAATCATGACCACAGAATATCATTAAGTAGTAAATATTATTAATTTATTTCATGAAATTCTGGGGGGGGGGGGGTTCCCAGGGCGCCCCTACCTCTGTATGAAACCCTGGTTTCCATTTGTGTCTATGTTACGACAATGATGAGCTAAATTGGAGTGAACAATTTAATAACTTTTGACACAGCATAAAAAACATCTGTTAGCACAAAGGACTTTTTTTTTTTTTTTTTTAACCCAATATGAATTTTTCCACGAATGGTTTCTGTTGATATGAACAGTTCCTTGGCAGTACTCCATAACAAAATAATTGAATTTCTCTCTCTTTCACAGGTTGTTGTTTTGTTTTTTTTTGTTTTTTTTTGTTGTTGTTGTTGTTGTTTTTTGTTTTTTTAACAATACAGAGTTAAAAATATTTGGTCGCCTGGGAGTCGAACCCAGAACCGCTTGCTTAACGCACAAACACTCTTCGCTGCTTCTGTATTCACACTGTTAGGAGTACACTATGAAAGAGAAAGAGAGAATTCATCTAATGAGTAAAAGGAAGGCTGAGAAAGAAATTGTGGATATAATTGAAATTATTCAGTCATTCTCGGCTGAAATAATTATAATAATAGCAAATTTTCTCATTCTAACAGCCAATATTGTTAAATTAAAACTTAAGTTTAAATTTTTTTAAATTGTTAATTAAACTTAATTTTAATTAACAATAATTGGCTGTTAGAACGAGAAAATTTGCTATTATTATAATTGAAATCGGGAAAAGTAAGTTTTCACAGGCAGCCCATTAACAAGAATCATTAGAAAAAAGGTTGGGTGAAACCTCAACATTCAATATTTCTTCGATGTTGTTACAATGTTCAAGGTTCACGACCAAATACGTGAGCAGTGAGTTACAGCAGGCGGACCTACGCACGGTGTCCTCCTCCCAGACCACTGTTGACAACATGGAGGTGCGAGTGTACAGCGGAGTGTCAGAGGTGGCCGTCACTTACAAGGTGGACGACTTCAGCATTGAGTTGTTTGTGTGTCTGCCAGACAGCTACCCACTGCAGCCTCCCACTATCAGGGAGGGGAAGAGGGTCAAGATGGACCCTGCACAATGGAGGAAGTGGATGCTACAACTCACCATTTTCATCACCAACCAGGTATGTGTGTGTGTGTGTGTGTGTGTGCATATGTCTGTGTGTGTTATTATAGATGGTGAATGAGAGAATTACCCGGAGCAACATGTTTTACTCATTACTTACCATTACCCCCCCATTTTTTTACGGTGCAACTACTATTCTTCAAATCGGGACTATTTTATGGTGGGGTACTATACACATTTTAGTGTTCCACTCTTTTTAGGAATTTGCAGAAATAATGAAGTAAAAACAGCAACACCTATAGTATGTCCAAGTTGAGTTGGCGCAGTGGAAGTAGCTACGCTTCTGGGGTTTGTACCATTCGAAAGCTCGTGTCGAAGTGGTCCTGAAAATTCGTTTCCCGCGCTACATGCAGCGGGATTTAGTCACGCGCTCAAACCGGGCCAACCACGTGCGCAGTACCTCAGAGACAATTGTAACCTAAAAGCAGTCGTAGTTTGGTGACTTCGTTTCTACCCTTCTGCTTGACATTCTGGTTCATTTTAGGCTCACCAGTTTAAATAGGGCCTATTTATTTAGAAACTCAGCCAATTTACTGTTTGCTGACCAAGATAGTAGACACTATATGCCACTATTTATGCTTTAGCTGTCCATTACTCCTCATATCTATATAGGTACAGTTCTCTATGGTTATGGGGATGCTATTGACCACCCTCCAAGTTCAACTGCTGCTTGTAGCTACCACAATTTCATGTCATCATTAAATTATATTAATATATGTATTTTTTTGTATAATTTTAAAAAAAATTGAAATTTAACAAGTATATAGAAAATATAGTAAAATCATGAATAAAATGATATGAATGATTCAGTGTGAAGGACAAAGTAATACTGGAATGTGTGTGGCCATAGCTAAAGGTGTAGGTGATGTACTAGATTCTTCACATTACTGTTGAGTACTTCAGAAGTTCGTCACACCAAGAAAGTAAGAATAGAGTTTAAATACACGCTTAAGCACACATCAATCAGACTTACTTGAGGAGGCGTTCAGCCGCGGTCCTTCGCTTCTTTTCCTCGAAGATTTGTGCTACATTAGTAGCTCCGGATCATCCTCCGCAACCTTCAGCCAGTTTTAGCACACAACTTGAAGTTCGTATAAATGATAAACTACGAGTGATTAGTTATAACTGGGCATATATTGAATACAGCCGCGGAAAAAACTGACATAGCTTCTTTTTCATTTCAACAAGTAAACTTACGGTAATAATGCACACCTTAGACCCACCCCGTTATTACTGTGGGCATTGATGTTTTTGCGCGTTTGAGCTACTACTGTCATGTGACCTTAATTGGTTTCCGGTTTCGCCAAGTGCATTCCTCTTTTGCCACATTTGTGGTCATGCCAACTCAACGTGGACATACTATAGCAGCTTGTAGGTTGAATTGGACAGATTACTCTTCTCTCCACCCCACCCCCCTCCTCCTCCCTCCTCCTCCCCCTTCGCCCTCCTCCTCCTCCTCCTCCCTCCTCCTCCCTCTTCCTCCTCCCTCCTCCTCCCTCCTCCCTCTTCCTCCCTCCTCCTCCTCCCTCCTCCTCCTCCCTCCCATACTTCCCTCTGATCTACTAAAGCACCTGCAGTGAGTCCCTCCCCTTTACTTTAGATAGTACTTATGCATATGCATACAGTATGCTGTGTGTTCATTGTGTGTATGTGGATTTTTATTTCTGTGTATGTTTTGTTTGTTTATTTATGTTGTTGTTGTTTTGTTGTTGTTATTGTGTGTATGTGTGTGCTCCAGAATGGTTCTCTGTTGGATGGTCTATTACTATGGAAGAGTAATTTGGACAAGCATTTTTCTGGAGCAGAAGAGTGTATGATATGTTTCAGTGTAATTCACGGCTCCACGTATGCCTTGCCCAAGATGATGTGCAGAACTTGCAAGAAAAAGTTCCACTCTACATGTTTGGTAAGAGAATTGTTATAGTAGCATAAGTCCTCGATTATTGACCGACATTTATTATTGACCCCGCCTACTTATATTATCATCCTAGTAGACTTACAGCATTTATTCGGAGGTACTTAAGAGAATGCTTGAGCTAGAGTGCAGGAGTCAAATTGGCAAGCTGTTTAGTTTGTCTGCAGATAGTTGAGGGTGGAGTGCTGTTGCCTGTTGACAGGCTTTAGCAGTCGGTCATCTTTTAGTCCAATATAAAAACATTAGAAAACAGGCAATACATGTACTGTGTATGTTAACATTTGGTGAAGCTAATCGTAAGTGGAGATGACAATGATGCGTGTTAAATAGCGTAGTAACACAATTATGTGGCAGTTACGCTGAAATTCAGTCAGTAATCGATGTATTGGATGCAGTGGTGGGTCAATATTTGATGGCCGTAGTCAACAATATGACGCCCCACTGCTTTTACTTAAGCTTGCCTAGAATCCTATAAATAGTGATACAAAAAAGTAATTAAGGCAAAGCCATCTAGTATAAAGTTTGGTTACTGTTGGTCCACACAGTAACTGTATAAGTTGTTTAGCCAGTGAGATGTGTTGAGGGGCTGCATTATTGAGGACTTGCGCTAACAGTTAATTTGTAGTTGTTGTTTTTATTGTATAATGTATTTGTATGTCTGCAGTACAAATGGTTTAATACCAGCACTAAAAGCAGCTGTCCACTCTGTCGAAACATATTCTAAAAGATTCTGATGCTATTTCTTCTATTTTCTTCTGTTCATTTTTTTTCTTTTCTTTTTTTTCTTTTTTGCTATCTTGTGTATCAGCATCAATGCAACATCCCAGCATAACTTATGAAACTCTGCTTTATCATATTTTATAATATCATTGTATATGTCACTCCAATTCACATTTGTTGACTTTGAAACATTGGTGAAATAGTCATTCGCTGATCAATATTAGCTATAATTAAATGCTAAGTATATTCAATGATAATCATTTTCTGAACTTCCACAGCTCAGGCAAAACCATTACACTTCTGAAGGAGTGAAGGGATATGATAAATACACCTGCAATACACACTATAATATGGAAACAATGTAGGACCTGACTGTGCAATTAGCTATGGGCTGTTCAGCCATTGAACCTTCAAATTTTCTTTAGTTTCTTTATTTATTCACTTGATGATTTCAATAGTTTGTGCTTGTTCTGGAGGTAATGTTTAATAATATACCCAGTTACAAAGATTTTTTTTATTTTTATTTTTTATTCATCATATAGAAATCACATGTAGACTTGGTTTGTTTCAGAGAAGCCATCTATATGGGTTTATTGGTGAAACATACAAAGCTTCTCTTTGAACACAAGTAGTCTTTATGTAAATCTATTTATAGTACACAAGTCCAGACATAATGACCAAAAGTGTCCCAGTTTGTACCATATGCCATTACTGCTCCTGCTATACTATGGGATTACCTAACATTATCCACTGACCACATGGTCCCACATTCCTCAGGATTCATGGACATCATGAATAACATCAGATGCTACAATGGACATGTCATTAGCTACTGCCATATCCATTTCCTACTATCTAGTGTAGTTCTACCCCCCCCCCCCCCCCCAATGATAGTCAAATGTTGTTTAACTATTAAATCATATTGGCCCCATGCTTGTTTGACAATACTTAATTTCACTGATAAAACGATTAAATTATTAAGACACAGAAAGAACTGTAACTACAAATGGTTTAAAAACAACAACTAATAAATGCTTTAACGAGCAATAGAAATGGTCCACATAAAAGTACCTATTGAAGATGTATAAACAATAACATAACTATTGCAGTCAGAATAGACCACAAGCTATACCGTAGCCCGGCACTAGCATCAGGGTTGTAAGCCAGGGCATCGTAGAATTGGCTTGGTCCAATGAGATACCCTCCACAGGTGGGATATCCCTTAGGGGCGGGGTTTTGGCGAGACTCCACCTCATTGATCACCACAGCCATCCCGTCCAGAAGGTCACCGATGATGTGGCAGTGCATGAACCAGAAACCCGGATTGTCCGATATAAATTGAATCACAACGTAACCACCGCCAGGAACAATAACGGTGTCCTTGCGAACAGTCTTGCTGTCGACAGGAAAAGACTTTGTCCCGCTATTAGCCCAGGAAGGACTACTGCACTTGTCATCACTGCACAAAACGTCAGGATTGCGAGCTCTGAGGGTGCCATTGCTTGTAAAGTAAGAGCCATATCCGACCGCCACAACCTGGAAATGATGGCCATGAAGGTGGATAGGATGGGAAAACCCCTCTCCTTCTGTTACTTCATTCCCGACAGAAGATAGAACAAAGCGAATAGTGGTGTTGAATTTTGTTATCTCTCTGACATGAATGCAGGGGCAACTATCGTCATCCCCATTATCGCACGGTTGGGTTACGTCACAAAATTCTTTTGGGTCAATGTCATCTTTTTGAGTCTGAAGAGGAAACGGGGGCAGGGCCATATTGCGGCCATTTATATTATCAGTATCAGAGCCAATGTTAAAGAACAGCTCACAGTCGTTGCAAGTGGAGTCCAGGGAGCTCGACGGTATCTGGTTTGCTGGTGTCGGGTATAGCATGCGAAGGTTGTCAATGTTAACGCAACGAGTATTATACGACGAATGGAATTGAAGGAACGGGCAGTTCACTGCGACGCAACCACTTATCTGGGCACATCTAGATGGAGTAAACGGAATTGATGCAGCCTTAATAGACTCATAGCTTGAAGACTTTGGAACTGGTGATGGTCCGTAATGCAGTATTGCTTCAGCTACTTGCCCCAGTGAGGTATAAGGAGGCTGACCTTTAATGGTGGCCGACAAGGTTTCAGCTCGTATCCAATAGTCGTTCACATCTTGTCTGGGCTTGTTGGCTTGAAGGAGGAAGTCATATCTCTCACCAGTGTGCAAAATGACAAATTGGGCATTCACTGGCTCTATTAACGACCCGTCAGTAGACATCACCGTCAAATTATGTTCATCTATGGAAAACTTGTAAGCATATTGGCTAGTAGCTCCGATGAGTCTGAATCGATAAATCCCACCACTCTGTACCGTAAAAATTTCCAGTCGAGTTTGGGCATATGGGACGTCCTTGTGTCGCCCTTTACCGTTTATCAGTCCAGACACAAACGGAATGTCGCCAACGGAGAGACCGTCTGGCCCAAAAATGTCCTCAAAAGTCGAATAAGGGCTGGTCACATTCATTGCCAATTGTTCACTCACAGGAATAGGGATTTGCCCCTGGGGCTTATCTGGGAAAAATGGAAGTTCATCTTTGGCAATAGTGTACCGGTCTAGATTGGTAAGGGTGTCCCACTCATGAAGGTTAAAAGTTTGAGTTCCGGGTTCATCTATGATGGCCGGAACATTCAGACTGCTGACTAGGGCCGCACGTCGATCAGAAGACTCGCGAACAATCAATGCCCCGAACAAACCATCGGCTCTTTGAGTGACTCGATGCGAGTGGTACCAGAATGACCCGGTTGGCTCAGCTTTGAAGTAGTAGCGAAATGTTTCGGAAGGTCCGATAGGGCACTGGCTGACGTGAATAGCCCCATCCATCCAGGGTGTGTTCCTCTGATCCATACCGTGCCAGTGGATGGAGATGGTTTCCGTCAATAGTCCGTTAATTACATTTACAATGATGACTTGACCTTCATATACTACCAGAGTGGGTCCCGGAATCTGGCCATTGACGGATATCACTGGTCGATATGTTTTACCATCTGCAGTGATTGGAACTGTGCATTTAACAGAGTCAAAGTTTTCGTCGTAAGTTAAACAGCTGGAGCCTGGGAAAGAAGGGATTAGGTTGCCAGTTGAGTTGATGTAGAAAGGCTGTCCTTCTTCCTCCCTGGATTTTAGACTCTGAAGGTCCACTTGGGTCGTGCTGACAAAGCCAGTTTCTTCTATTTGGTATTTGTACGAAGTAAAAGTTTGCAACTCTTCGACGAGCAACGTGAACTCGCACTCGTCGACGCCCTCTCTACATTCGCAAGACTTCCTCTGCGTGTCGCAGGGGACTGTATGCCTGTTTCGGGCCGCTGAGTCAGCAGACGAGAACAGACACAGCGCAAAGCAGAGCAAGCCGACCGAGTACATAGCTGCAGGAACCAACAACGACAAACCAAAAGAGGTCAAATTTAATGTACAATAAAGGTAGTCAGGGCCACCACGCCCCCTTTCCGAATAACAACCAAATTACAGGCAAAGGGTCTTCGGAAAAGAAGACGCTAAAACAACCAATCAGTGTTTCTTCGGTGCTCTCGGAGCTCTCGGAGCTCTCGTGCTTCTGGTGTGTGAAGGAGGAATTAGGCAAGCGAGTAAAGCAAGGAAAGTAGGCTAGTGCTGCTGCCGTCTTCTGGTGTACTAAGAATCCTTTCAAAAGTCAGTGAAAAATGTTCTCGTTTGCTACTGTTGCCGCTACTGTGCTTGCTGTCTCAATCTTTGTCGTCTTCGCTTCTGTAGCCAGTAAGCTGAGAAAGCGGCTTCTCTATAAATCGATACCCTTTCCAAAATACATTCCTTATCATTGGCTTTGGGGACACACCAAAGCTTTGGTGAAGAGGAATAATGAAGTGCTGGATAATTTGTCGAGGGAGCTTAATGAACCTGGTGTGAAGAGGCACCCTGGGCTGTGGCGAGTCCACATTGGAATGGGTACAAGTATTTCAATAGTGCATTCCAAACACGTTGGTTTATTACTGAAAGAGCCCAAGAGCCACATTTATGATTTCTTATTGCCATGGCTTGGAGAGGGTTTGTTAATATCTGAAGGAAATAAATGGTTTCGCAACCGTAAGCTCCTGACACCTACTTTTCATTATTCTATTTTAAGGAACTATGTATCCATCTACAATAACTGCGTCTCAGTTCTTCTTGACAAATGGAGGCCAGCAGCAAGACGGGAGGAATCTGTACAAGTATTTGAAGCTGTTTGTCCAATGTCACTTGACATTATTCTTCAATGTGCCTTTAGTTTTCAAAGTGGTTGTCAGGGCAACCAGGCACAGCACCCTTATGTCCAAGCATGCAGACAATTGATCCCCCATATCTCTGAAAGGTTTTTCAATCCCATTTACAGGATCCACTGGCTCTACTGGTATACTGCCCATGGAAAAAAGATGAAAGAGCTGTGTAAAACGGTGCACGATTATGCTGAGAATGTCATTGCTGAACGAAGAGCTACTCTCTCAGCCTGTGACATGAAAAAAGTAAAGGAAACCAATTCTAAAGTTCAATATGACTTTCTGGACATTTTGCTTTTGGCCAGAGACCAGGACGGTAAAGGAATGGAAGACTTAGAGATACGAAATGAAGTGGATACGTTTATGTTTGAAGGGCACGACACTACAACGAGCGGGATGTCATGGACGCTTTACTGCTTGGCCAAGAACCCGGAGCATCAGGTCAAAATTAGAGAGGAAGTGAGAGACATTCTCAAAGGGAGACAGCAACTGGAGTACGACGACTTGCAGCATCTCAACTACACCACATGGTGCATCAAGGAATCCATGAGACTTTACCCTCCTGTCTATGGTTTTAGCAGGAGAGCTTCACGAGACATCAGAGTTGGAGAATACACTATACCAGAAGGTGAGGCCATCAATATTTCAACATATCAGATTCACCACAACAGCGATATCTGGGAAAACCCAATGGAATACAATCCTCTACGATTTCAACCGGACAACGTGAAGAAGCGTGGGCCATATGACTACATCCCGTTTTCGGCAGGGAACAGGAACTGCATTGGCCAGAACTTTGCTATGATCGAGATGAAAGTGATAATAGGCAGTATTGTGAATCGGTTTGAGCTGCGACTGGATGAGGATCATTATGTAGAAATACTAACAGCTATCATACTGAAAACCAAAAATGATATTAAGCTCTACTTAAAGGAGATAAAGTAAAGAATTGGTAGTCATTGTACATTTTGATTTAGTCCCATTAATTAATTAATATTTGATGTTTTGTTGAAATACAACAGTATTGGAGCAACCAACTAGCTAAAGCTATCAAACATTAGCTAAACCATGAAGTAGAGTTTCATATAATTTCATTTTTACTTTGTCAGAGTTGAAGTGTCTGTTGTGGACTTAACACCA
>WLWD01003356.1_pt1 | contig 41145 bp, 20 predicted proteins | sample 6712731 | NCBI WGS metagenome assembly WLWD01 (sample SAMN12718690, study PRJNA576275) | sponge metagenome | isolation source: marine sponge | host: Mycale hentscheli | place: New Zealand: South Island, Marlborough, Capsize Point | collected 2014-11-01
TCTCTCTATATCAGCCTGGCTCTCTCTATATCAGCCTGGCTCTCTCTATATCAGCCTGGGTCTCTCTATATCAGCCTGGCTCTCTCTATATCAGCCTGGGTCTCTCTATATCAGCCTGGCTCTCTCTATATCAGCCTGGCTCTCTCTATATCAGCCTGGGTCTCTCTATATCAGCCTGGGTCTCTCTATATCAGCCTGGCTCTCTCTATATCAGCCTGGGTCTCTCTATATCAGCCTGGGTCTCTCTATATCAGCCTGGCTCTCTCTATATCAGCCTGGCTCTCTCTATATCAGCCTGGCTCTCTCTATATCAGCCTGGCTCTCTCTATATCAGCCTGGGTCTCTCTATATCAGCCTGGGTCTCTCTATATCAGCCTGGGTCTCTCTATATCAGCCTGGGTCTCTCTATATCAGCCTGGCTCTCTCTATATCAGCCTGGCTCTCTCTATATCAGCCTGGGTCTCTCTATATCAGCCTGGGTCTCTCTATATCAGCCTGGGTCTCTCTATATCATCCGTGGCTTCATTCAACAGGGACTCAGCCACCTTGATTGCCTTAATATTGTCCCAATTCCTTTCCTTCTCAGCACTTGCTCCAACGAGACTATCATTGTCATACCAGACTTGTATGGCAGTGTCGTGGGAGGGGACTGGTAGAGATTGGTGGGTAGGAGGTAGGATGGCATCTACTGGGTCAGCAGTAGCAGCGGAGGAAGATAGGTACGCTGAAGGAGCCAGTACTGCAGCACTACGCACTCCAAGGCCCGCCGAATCTGACAGGCAGTGTTGCTTGAGCCCAGGCCTTGATATCCAGGGTAAGAGGGGTGTTGGTGATTTCACTCATGATGGAGCATGGAGTAAAATCATACTCTTCCAGCAGTAAAAAAAAAATGTTTTTTCAAAAATAATAGTTGATTTAACCCCTCTCAATTTTGGTTCTAAAATGCCCCAGTCAGTATCCTGGATTTCTTCAGTAAAGCTGAGTGATATTCTGTAGTGACAGAAATATGCAAGCTATTGTGAGCCCACTTTCACTCTACTTGTCATGAAATTATTGTGCTAATGGTGACTGCCTCGTGTGTGTGTATGTGTGTGTGTGTGTGTGTGTGTGTGTGTGTGTGTGTGTGTGTGTGTGTGTGTTTGGGGTGGGGGTTGTAGAGAAAGATCTTAAAGGGATTCGCAGGAACCAGGAAATTGGCACTGATCTTTCAAGTTGGGGTCATTGTTGACGTACACAAGTGCGTGCGTGTGTGTGCGTGTGTGTTATTGAGATGGCACAAATTGAAAGTTATTCTGTGCGATGAGGCAATATCATGGAGGAGTCAGTCACTGATGAAACGTCTCAGAGTGATAAGATGGGATTGTTGTAGGACAAGTTTGTTATTAGTATGGAAAAAAATAATGGTATAGACAAACCAAATGCTGTCCAATGTCTGTTCTGTTGAGTTTGTAGTTGATCATTTCTGTTCCCCCCTCCCCCCCCCCCTCCCCTGAATATCCTTTCCTTCATATTAGCCCCGCCCCACCACACAGTGGTGCTTAGTGTACTAACTTCAGAGTGTCATACAGACAGTTTACTGGAGATGGGAAACACTGCTGTACTTAGCCACACCCATTTTTAACACCCATGCCTATGTGAAAGTGTATAGACTTGATCAGTATTTGGTCACATATAATGTTACTACTCATAGGAGAAGGGGGGGGGGGTTGTGAATTCTAGGACACCTCTACAGTCTACAGGTATTAGTATACATTCCTGGTATCCTCTACCACATGGTTTAGTTGCATCTCTTAGTTTCCCTCTCCAGCTCTCTCTCTTCCTGAGTCACCTCAGCTCTTTTTATCCTCCTCCTTTCCTTTTATCAGCTCTTCATTCTTTGAGTCATGGCTTCCTCTGTCTGTCTCTGCTGCCACTGTCTCTCTGTCCTTATATCCACAATAGTAGACTTAGGCTTTGCCAATCCTTCCTCACCAATTCTCCTCTTTTTAGCTACAACGGTCTTCGTTTCATTAATCTCTTTCTGCTGAATGTGATAACACTTTACCCATTCAATTCATGGTGACGCATACATGTATGTATGTGTACACACACACATGCACACACACATACATACATACACACATACATACATACTTATCCACACACACATACATACATACACACATACATACATACACACATACATACATACATACATACATACATACATACGTACATATTTGTACTACTCTTGTAACACTTGTAAGATAAATGCAGCCTCTGAGTAGCCCTTAAAATTAAACAACACAACATGGGGGGGACTAACTATAATTAAAATACCATACAAAAAAAAACAGCAATCAACTGTCAGTCAGTTCATGTTGTCATATCAGCCAGAGCTTGTGTATGCATGTACTCCTTCTATCTCTTCCATAGCATTATCAACCTGTACTCCTTAACTTAATATCTACTTTAATTGTCAATTATAGATTTAGTATTGAAACGCGAGGAGGTTCCTCACTTGTCTCGTCGCCTGCTCCAGATGGGGAGTGGCAGTGGTGATGTCATCACCTCGGATACAATGGACGGCGACGTAACTCAGTCGTCAACAATCGACACCTTCACATCCAGGAAGACTGGAAAACCACTTCCGATGTCCACCGAATCGCCATCAATGGGCCTCACCAAGATTGTTGACATCTTGGCAAGTACGCTAGTCACTCTGATCGTCATTGTCATCATCTTTATCGCGGTCATAATCATACTCATCGTCGTCGTTGTCAAAGTCAACCGTCGGCGTAAGGTAGAGAGGGACCTCGTCCTGCGCACAAAGCAGGATATCTTTGAGGGCGTGCCTAGTGGAGTGACGCAAGAGGAGATGTCGTCCATTACCAAGTACAACGTCGACGTCGCCATATTGGAGAGTTCAGTCGCTAAAGACGGTGGTGACGGGGAGGCGGAGTCAAAGGTGAGTCCAACTAAGACCAGTGAAGACAAAGGAGCGGAGAGAGAAAATACGAGTGAAGAGAATTCACAAAAAGAGGCCGAGACCAGTGATGCAGGTGGCGATGAACACTCTAGCAATAACAATGTCACTTCGAATAGTACTTAGTGTTTGTTTGACTGTTTACGTGTGTTAGTGTAATGTGTGTGTGTGTGTGTGTGTTGTCTCTTTCTAGCACCTGGAATTCATTTGCACCAATTTTATTTATTTTTTTCATTCCACTATAGTAATTTTTTTTTCTTATAATCTAATCTATAGAATTCTATTGCCCAATAATGACTTGTGGACATGTATGTATGTATGTACATACAACTAGAGCTCGGGTGGGTAACAACGCCTGTGGGACATACACATGCGCTAAACCTGCGCAGCGCTGAAATAAATGGTCTGGCCCTGCAAGACATGTGAGCTATGGAATACATCTCTCTATCTATCTGTATACACAGTTGTCTTTTCTTACTTTGGAATAGCTTTATGGATTGCTATCTACTTCATGTCAAATGCTGTGGCCATATTATGTCATCATGCAATTTTACAATATGTTACCTCTAGTATTTCACCAAAAGGTAAGGATCTTCATACAATAAAGGATAATGGAGTATATAGAAAAACGCATACAAAGTGAGGATTTTTTTTTTTTTTTTTTTAGGCTAACGAAAATGTCGTTTTAGCTACTGGTTATTTTGTCAATGTAACTTGATTTCTGTCACTATATTTTGTCATAGAAATAATTTAATGCTGATCAACTTCTGGAACTATAACATCACATTACATCATAAAGTACAAAATGCATTTATAAAATTCTCAAGTTCAGACAAACTTGTGGACCTTGGTCAGCTTCTAGTTCATGTGGGGGTCTGACTAAAACACGGACCGGACCGGACCCACGGACCGGACTAAATTCACGAAAAACTCGCGCACGGCGAGCGCGCATGCCTGGACTCCATGTAAAATTTGTCTATAATAGAGCTATAGTACTTTCTTGTGTTCTCTTTTTTAATGTCGAAGAGATAGATTTATTACATACCAAACAGCATTCATTTATTGCTGTCAGCATCAACATAACATTTTTGTAAACATTGCCGTTATTTACTAGCTCTCCATTGTTGTTTTGCATATTATCATATAATTATAATTGTTCTTGTTGTTACCATTGCCATAATAATATTATTAACAATAACAACAAAATTAAAAATAATAATAAAAATGATAACAACAAATAAAATAATAACGATAATAATAATAAAATTGTGGGGCACCTTTGAGTTTGAGGATGTAGGCTTCATAGCTACTCGGACTGCCCTCAGAAATGCATAACTGCCACCAGAGTCGATCTATATTATAGCTGATACTACACCCTCAGCAGTAACTAAATCAAGTACTCCTACAATGCTCAGATGTATATAAAGGAGCAATTAATTAATAGCATGCATGAGATGTGTGAAGGTAACTACAACCAAAGACTTATTGAAGATATGATGGGATAGTTAAATATTATATGGCCGTCCATCCACAAGTGTAACATAAAATGAAATGCAGCACTGACTGTGCTCATTAGGTGAGAGCACACTCTAGCTAGGAATGTTCTAGAGCAGTTAGGTAAGTTACAGGTGTGATTATGCAATGTGTGATATGACAATATCTCTTTATTCTTCATCCTCTTGTGGGCAGCCCCACAATTATAGTGACAATAATTATTATTATCATGTACTGAACTCAGGTACTCCCATAGGATTAATACAAATCAAACTACCCCAATATTTTACCATTACATCCCCTTTGACATTTTAAAAGTGTTATTGCATCCCCTTGGGGTTAATTCCAATTTTTCTGTTTTCATAATAAAATTTTCATGGTAAATAAAAATACATCATTTTGACATATCTATACATATGTGTCATTCTTTTATCTGTTAGTGAATTATCACTATTATTATTGCTTGTCTTTAGATGCTGTGGACATTGTGAAACTTGGTATCTGTGTTGCTGTAGGGAAGCCAATATTGATTGTACAACCAATGAGTGTTGGTCCAGCAAGCAGGGACTGAGTCGTCAAGTCTTGATTTGCAGTACCACTTGATGAAATACTAGAAATTGAAGGCTCAGGCTACCTGTATGAGCTCAAGACATAGAGAGCTGGAGAAAGATCCATTTTAGTGGTCAGGCCAAGAAAAGGTGTGGTCATGGGTGTGGCCAGTACACAGAGATATGTAATGAAATGTGCCACTTTTAACTGGACATGTGTTTTAATCAAATGACAAAGAATTACACTGCAAGTAACAATATAACACATAGTCTTTCTTATGTGATCATTGTTTGCAATGAAAGTGTTTACAAACATGACTCCAAAGTCTGTTTTTTTTTCTCCATGAATATGTAATGTCATCACCAAAAAGTGGTCAGGCCATACCCTAACCAGCCTGACAATGCACTCCGACCCCTTTGTTGTTCTAGTGAGGCCTTTTTATAATTGTTGAGACTTGGCAGATTTTTATGTCCAGTTAATTGAATAATTTGAGTTTCTGGTATATTATGTTTTGTGAGACAAGTCACATCGTTTTTCTTGCTGAATGGTTTGTTTTCTTTCCAGACAAATCTGCAGTTGCAGCCATCCTCTTCATTATTGTGTTAATCCTGTCATTACCCATCATTTGCTTATTGTACCAGATGCTGTCATTTAAGTGATTATAGTTTACAGCCGAATAAAAAGCTGAAATAATTGATAGCTGAAATAATTGACATAAACATCCCTTATAGTGGCTCACTCACCAATTATCTTTTGCAGTGATCAAATAATAACATATTTAATATAGTTTGAATTTGTAAAAGAATGTGGTTATGGGCACAATAGCCTAATTTAGATCATATCACTCCATTGTTGTTAAAGAGAAATAAACCCTCCTTTCAAAATTCCATAGACATAATATATTTTCCCTTATTTTTAGTGACCTTTCTGTAATGAATCTGTTGTGCACAGAGCTAGCTGGAAAAAGAGATTACTCTGAGCAACATAATTCATTAACATCTAACTTGTTGTTTGTTGATCTTTGTATCTGTGTGGGTACTTTATGGGACCAAGAGGGAGTTCAAATTTGTGAAATGTTTAGTTTGAAAAAACTCATTACATATTAATTTTATGCATTTCTCAAATTGTAATTTGTGTACTTACCTGTCTTTTTTTCCTTTTTTGTCTGACCATGAGAACATAGCCATGTCTACTGAATGACCTTGCCTATCTTATAGGTTTTCACCCTAGATGACTGCGACCCACCTTACTCAGCTTTCGTTAATGCTCTAATAGATTGATAAACTGTAGCCCTTCCTATAATTATAATGGTATGACTATTCTGTATTCCTGCACTAGTTATTTGTGAGTGTGAGAGCTATTTTTAAATTTTCATTTAAAAGAAGTTTATTGCGAGGTCTATCCAGTTACATTCTTTTTAAGAGGATGGACAAGTGACAGATGCACGCAAAAACGATCAAGTGTGTTTTTAATAGGATTGGCATGCCCAAATTGCTTGGATTAGTGAAGTTTAGATTAACAAACTTTTTAAAAGACTATCTGTTTTATTTCAATATTTTTGTAATAGTTCTATTCAGAAAAAAATATTTATGAACACACAAGAGTTCTGTGTCTTGGGTCCGCTTTGACAACTGCCCTATTTACATTTAGCAGTTTGTTTTTGTTTTTGTTTTTTGCCAGGTTTACTATCTGACTCGTTTTAATGATATGATTCTTTTAAAAAGGGTTTGACACCCTTCGAAATGGTTTGAATAGTTTGACCAGCCTGTTCTAAAATAGTTTGGCCAGTGGTCTGGCCTGTTTTTTTTTTAATGGTCTGGCCTGTTTTATAACAGTCTGAGGTTTGGAAATGGTTTGGCCCCATTTTAAAACGGTCTGGCCCGTTTTAAAACGGCTGGACCATTTAAAACAGTCCAAGTTTGTAATTGGTCTGTAACATATATAATATGTTAATGAATTTTCTAGCTAATTAAATAGTATACGGCAGTTTCCCCTCGTATATTATGTGACAGTACATGCATCTGAAGTGACTTCTTATTAATTATAGAATCTACGACAGTTTCCCCTCGTATAATTTGTGATGGTGGACGCATCTGAATTGACTCCTTAACAATTAAAGAGTGTACGACAGTTTCCCCTCGTATAATTTGTGATGGTGGACGCATCTGAATTGACTCCTTATCAATCAAAGAGTGTACGACAGTTTCCTCTTGTATAATTTGTGATGGTGGACACATCTGAAGTGACTCCTTATCAATTAAAGAGTGTACGACAGTTTCCCCTCGTATAATTTGTGATGGTGGACGCATCTGAATTGACTCCTTATCAATTAAAGAGTGTACGACAGTTTCCCCTTGTATAATTTGTGATGGTGGACGCATCTGAAGTGACTCCTTATCAATTAAAGAGTGTACGACAGTTTCCCCTCGTATAATTTGTGATGGTGGATGCATCTGAAGTGACTCCTTAACAATTAAAGAGTGTACGACAGTTTCCCCTCGTATAATTTGTGATGATGGACGCATCTGAAGTGACTCCTTATCAATTAAAGAGTGTACGACAGTTTCCCCTCGTATAATTTGTGATGGTGGATGCATCTGAAGTGACTCCTTAACAATTAAAGAGTGTACGACAGTTTCCCCTCGTATAATTTGTGATGATGGACACATCTGAAGTGACTCCTTATCAATTAAAGAGTGTACGACAGTTTCCCCTTGTATAATTTGTGATGGTGGACGCATCTGAATTGACTCCTTAACAATTAAAGAGTGTACGACAGTTTCCCCTCGTATAATTTGTGATGGTGGACGCATCTGAAGTGACTCCTTATCAATCAAAGAGTGTACAACAGTTTCCTCTTGTATAATTTGTGATGGTGGACACATCTGAAGTGACTCCTTATCAATTAAAGAGTGTACGACAGTTTCCCCTCGTATAATTTGTGATGGTGGACGTATCTGAATTGACTCCTTATCAATTAAAGAGTGTACGACAGTTTCCCCTTGTATAATTTGTGATGGTGGACGCATCTGAAGTGACTCCTTATCAATTAAAGAGTGTACGACAGTTTCCCCTCGTATAATTTGTGATGGTGGATGCATCTGAAGTGACTCCTTATCAATTAAAGAGTGTACGACAGTTTCTCCTCGTATAATTTGTGATGTTGGACGCATCTGAAGTGACTCCTTATCAATTAAAGAGTGTACGACAGTTTCTCCTCGTATAATTTGTGATGTTGGACGCATCTGAAGTGACTCCTTATCAATTAAAGAGTGTACGACAGTTTCCCCTTGTATAATTTGTGATGGTGGACGCATCTGAAGTGACTCCTTATCAATTAAAGAGTGTACGACAGTTTCCCCTCGTATAATTTGTTATGGTGACCCATCTGAAGGACTCCTATTAATTAAAGAGTGTACGACAGTTTCCCTCGTATAATTTTTGATGGTGGACGCATCTGAAGGGACTCCTTATTATTAAGAGTGTACGACAGTTTCCCCTCGTATAATTTGTGTGATGGACGCATCTGAAGGGCTTTATCAATTAAAGAGGTGACGACAGTTATCTCGTATAATTGTGATGTGGATGCATCTGAAGTGACTCCCTTAATCAATTAAAGAGTGTACGACCGTTTACCCTCTTAATTTGTGATGGTGGACGCATCTGAGTGACTCCTTATCAATTAAAGAGTGTACGACAGTTTCCCCTCGTATAATTTGTGATGGTGGACGCATCTGAAGTGACTCCTTATCAATTAAAGAGTGTACGACAGTTTCCCCTCGTATAATTTGTGATAGTGGACGCATCTGAAGTGACTCCTTATGAATTAAAGAGTGCATGACAGTTTCCCTCGTATAATTTGTGATGGTGGACGCATCTGAAGTGACTCCGTATCAATTAAAGAATGCACGACAGTTTCCCTCGTATAATTTGTGATGGTGGACGCATCTGAAGTGACTCCTTATCAATTAAAGAGTGTACGACAGTTTCCCCTCGTATAATTTGTGATGGTGGACGCATCTGAAGTGACTCCTTATCAATTAAAGAGTGTACGACAGTTTCCCCTTGTATAATTTGTGATGGTGGACACATCTGAAGTGACTCCTTATCAATTAAAGAGTGTACGACAGTTTCCCCTCGTATAATTTGTGATGGTGGACGCATCTGAAGTGACTCCTTACGAATTAAAGAGTGCATGACAGTTTCCCTCGTATAATTTGTGATGGTGGACGCATCTGAAGTGACTCCTTATCAATTAAAGAGTGTACGACAGTTTCCCCTCGTATAATTTGTGATGGTGGACGCATCTGAAGTGACTCCTTATCAATTAAAGAGTGTACAACAGTTTTCCCTTGTATAATTTGTGATGGTGGACGCATCTAAAGTGACTCCTTATCAATTAAAGAGTGTACGACAGTTTCCCCTCGTATAATTTGTGATGGTGGACGCATCTAAAGTGACTCCTTATTAATTAAAGAGTGTACGACAGTTTCCCCTTGTATAATTTGTGATGATGGACGCATCTGAAGTGACTCCTGATCAATTAAAGAGTGTACGACAGTTTCTCCTCGTATAATTTGTGATGGTGGACGCATCTAAAGTGACTCCTTATCAATTAAAGAGTGTACGACAGTTTCCCCTTGTATAATTTGTGATGGTGGACGCATCTGAATTGACTCCTTAACAATTAAAGAGTGTACGACAGTTTCCCCTCGTATAATTTGTGATGGTGGACGCATCTGAAGTGACTCCTTATCAATCAAAGAGTGTACAACAGTTTCCTCTTGTATAATTTGTGATGGTGGACACATCTGAAGTGACTCCTTATCAATTAAAGAGTGTACGACAGTTTCCCCTCGTATAATTTGTGATGGTGGACGCATCTGAATTGACTCCTTATCAATTAAAGAGTGTACGACAGTTTCCCCTCGTATAATTTGTGATGGTGGATGCATCTGAAGTGACTCCTTATCAATTAAAGAGTGTACGAGCAGTTTTCTCCTGTATAAATTTGTGATGAGGGACGCATCTGAAGTGACCCTTATCCAATTGAAAAGAGTGTACGACGTTCCCCGGTATAATTTGTGAGGTTGGACGCATCTGAAGGACTCCTTATCATTAAAGGAGTGTCGACAGTTCAAATTGTATTATTTATGGTGGATGCATCTGAAGTGACTCCTTATCAATTAAAGAGTGTACGACAGTTTCCCCTTGTATAATTTGTGATGATGGACACATCTGAAGTGACTCCTTATCAATTAAAGAGTGTACGACAGTTTCCCCTCGTATAATTTGTGATAGTGGATGCATCTGAATTGACTCCTTATCAATTAAAGAGTGTACGACAGTTTCCCCTCGTATAATTTGTGATGGTGGACGCATCTGAAGTGACTCCTTATCAATTAAAGAGTGTACGACAGTTTCCCCTCGTATAATTTGTGATGATGGACGCATCTAAAGTGACTCCTTATCAATTAAAGAGTGTACGACAGTTTCCCCTCGTAAAATTTGTGATGATGGACGCATCTGAAGTGACTCCTTATCAATTAAAGAGTGTACGACAGTTTCTCCTCGTATAATTTGTGATGGTGGATGCATCTGAAGTGACTCCTTATCAATTAAAGAGTGTACGACAGTTTCCCCTCGTATAATTTGTGATGGTGGACGCATCTGAAGTGACTCCTTATCAATTAAAGAGTGTACGACAGTTTCCCCTCGTATAATTTGTGATGGTGGACGCATCTGAAGTGACTCCTTATCAATTAAAGAGTGTACGACAGTTTCCCCTCGTATAATTTGTGATAGTGGACGCATCTGAAGTGACTCCTTATGAATTAAAGAGTGCATGACAGTTTCCCTCGTATAATTTGTGATGGTGGACGCATCTGAAGTGACTCCGTATCAATTAAAGAATGCACGACAGTTTCCCTCGTATAATTTGTGATGGTGGACGCATCTGAAGTGACTCCTTATCAATTAAAGAGTGTACGACAGTTTCCCCTCGTATAATTTGTGATGGTGGACGCATCTGAAGTGACTCCTTATCAATTAAAGAGTGTACGACAGTTTCCCCTTGTATAATTTGTGATGGTGGACACATCTGAAGTGACTCCTTATCAATTAAAGAGTGTACGACAGTTTCCCCTCGTATAATTTGTGATGGTGGACGCATCTGAAGTGACTCCTTACGAATTAAAGAGTGCATGACAGTTTCCCTCGTATAATTTGTGATGGTGGACGCATCTGAAGTGACTCCTTATCAATTAAAGAGTGTACGACAGTTTCCCCTCGTATAATTTGTGATGGTGGACGCATCTGAAGTGACTCCTTATCAATTAAAGAGTGTACAACAGTTTTCCCTTGTATAATTTGTGATGGTGGACGCATCTAAAGTGACTCCTTATCAATTAAAGAGTGTACGACAGTTTCCCCTCGTATAATTTGTGATGGTGGACGCATCTAAAGTGACTCCTTATTAATTAAAGAGTGTACGACAGTTTCCCCTTGTATAATTTGTGATGATGGACGCATCTGAAGTGACTCCTGATCAATTAAAGAGTGTACGACAGTTTCTCCTCGTATAATTTGTGATGGTGGACGCATCTAAAGTGACTCCTTATCAATTAAAGAGTGTACGACAGTTTCCCCTTGTATAATTTGTGATGGTGATGCTCTGAAGGTGACTCTTATCAATTAAAGAGTGTACGACAGTTGCCCCTTGTATAATTTGTGATGGTGTATGCATCTGAAAGTGACTCCTTATCATAAAGATGGTACGACATTTTCCTCTTCCTCCCCTCGTAAATTTGTGATGGTGGACTCATCTGAATTGACTCCTTATCAATTAAAGAGTGTACGACAGTTTCCCCTTGTATAATTTGTGATGATGGACACATCTGAAGTGACTCCTTATCAATTAAAGAGTGTACGACAGTTTCCCCTCGTATAATTTGTGATAGTGGATGCATCTGAATTGACTCCTTATCAATTAAAGAGTGTACGACAGTTTCTCCTCGTATAATTTGTGATGGTGGACGCATCTAAAGTGACTCCTTATCAATTAAAGAGTGTACGACAGTTTCCCCTCGTATAATTTGTGATGGTGTATGCATCTGAAGTGACTCCTTATCAATTAAAGAGTGTACGACAGTTTCCCCTCGTATAATTTGTGATGGTGGATGCATCTGAAGTGACTCCTTATCAATTAAAGAGTGTACGACAGTTTCCCCTCGTATAATTGGTGATGGTGGACGCATCTGAATTGACTTCTTATCAATTAAAGAGTGTACGACAGTTTCCCCTTGTATAATTTGTGATGATGGACACATCTGAAGTGACTCCTTATCAATTAAAGAGTGTACGACAGTTTCCCCTCGTATAATTTGTGATAGTGGATGCATCTGAATTGACTCCTTATCAATTAAAGAGTGTACGACAGTTTCCCCTCGTATAATTTGTGATGGTGGACGCATCTGAAGTGACTCCTTATCAATTAAAGAGTGTACGACAGTTTCCCTCGTATAATTTGTGATGGTGGACGCATCTAAAGTGACTCCTTATCAATTAAAGAGTGTACGACAGTTTCCCCTCGTATAATTTGTGATGGTGGACGCATCTGAAGTGACTCCTTATCAATTAAAGAGTGTACGACAGTTTCCCCTTGTATAATTTGTGATGGTGGACGCATCTGAAGTGACTCCTTATCAATTAAAGAGTGTACGACAGTTTCCCCTTGTATAATTTGTGATGGTGGACGCATCTGAAGTGACTCCTTATCAATTAAGGAGTGTACAACACTTTCTCCTCGTATAATTTGTGATGGTGGACCCAACTGAAGTGACTCCTTATCAATTAAGGAGTGTACGACAGTTTCCCCTTTTATATTATGTGACAGTACATGCATTTGAAGTGACTTCTTATTAATTATAGAATGTATGACAGTTTCTCCTCGTATAATTTGTGATGGTGGACCCATCTGAAGTGACTCCTTATCAATTAAAGAGTGTACGACAGTTTCCCCTTGTATAATTTGTGATGGTGGACCCATCTGAAGTGACTCCTTATCAATTAAAGAGTGTACGACAGTTTCCCCTTGTATATTATGTGACAGTACATGCATTTGAAGTGACTTCTTATTAATTATAGAATGTACGACAGTTTCCCCTCGTATAATTTGTGATGGTGGATGCATCTGAAGTGACTCCTTATCAATTAAGGAGTGTACAACACTTTTTCCTCGTATAATTTGTGATGGTGGACCCATCTGAAGTGACTCCTTATCAATTAAAGAGTGTACGACAGTTTCCCCTTGTATAATTTGTGATGGTGGACGCATCTGAAGTGACTCCTTATCAATTAAAGAGTGTACGACAGTTTCCCCTCGTATAATTTGTGATGGTGGATGCATCTGAATTGACTCCTTATCAATTAAAGCGTGTACGACAGTTTCCCCTCGTATAATTTGTGATCGTGGATGCATCTGAATTGACTCCTTATCAATTAAAGAGTGTACGACAGTTTCCCCTCGTATAATTTGTGATGGTGGATCGCATCAGAAGTGGCCCAAAATCATATGACTCAAAACTGCTTCACAATGGTACCATTCTTAGCAATTTTTCTTCCTTAAAATTTACATCTTGGGAGAGGATGAGGGGAGGGGAAAGGGGGAGGGGGGAGGGGTGAGAAAACTTCTAACATTCACTAATAATGTATAATTACCATATAAATTACTTTGATTGAAGGTGATCCCTCAGGATAGTATCTAGCAGTACTTGACAGTATACTGTAAATCCTGTGTAGTTAAATTTAGCTACGTCAATAGCCAACAGTACTCTTCTTCTTTTTATCCCGCAGTTTTCCTCTCATTGTTTTTGTGTTTTCCTTACGTTATGGTCCTCACGACTTATTCTTAGCCTGTTTCCAGTTTGTTTGTGTACTAAGTTGTTGTAATTTGTTCTTTTCTAGGAAATTGACCAAAATTGGCCACCACCTCATTGTGAAATCAGTACCCGGCTTATAGCGTTTCATACACAATATCTAGGACTTGTTTCCAAATACAGCATGGAAGACCCTTTATTTAGCTAAAATTTACTAGGACATAGTTCAAAATAAAGGAAGAAAAACTGTTGCGTACTCTTTAATTAGCTAGAATTCACTAACACATGTGTCTACGCTTCAAAATACAGGAGGGAAAACTGTTGCGTACTCTTTAATTAGCTAGAATTCACTAACACATGTGTCTATGCTTCAAAATAAAGGAGGGAAAACTGTTGCATATTCTTTAATTAGCTAGAATTCACTAACACATGTGTCTACGCTTCAAAATAAAGGAGGAAAAACTGTTGCGTACGCTTTAATTAGCTAGAATTCACTAACACATGTGTCTATGCTTGAGGGAAAACTGTTGCATATTCTTTAATTAGCTAGAATTCACTAACACAAGTTTACGCTTCAAAATAAAGGAGGAAAAACTGTTGCGTACTTTTTAATTAGCTAGAATTCACTAACACATGTGTCTACGCTTCAAAATAAAGGAGGAAAAACTGTTGCGTATTCTTTAATTAGCTAGAATTCGTTAACACAATGTGGCTCATTGTCTGCACGGCGGGTGTGTCACGCGAAATTTGGTTCCCCGCCAAATACGGTCCGGCCGGACTGAAATTGGCAGCCAAAATAGGTCCGCCCTGCTAATTTAGGTCTGCCCGGGTGCGCTCGAATTCAATAAAAATTTGAATTATAGAAGCTTGGTGGATTCCAATCCTGTGGTTGATATTGACACCGATAAGGACGTACTATTGTTGTTGTTGTTTTTACTGGGTCTTATTGTTAAAATTTTGAGATAACACAAATTAACCAAAACTACAGTCAATTGATAGTACTGTATAACTAAAACTACTCATAATATTGAAGAAAAATTTAGCTAAATCTTCAAGGGAAAAAACTAAAACTCAGCATTTAAGATACTTTTTAGTACTGGAATCTCTCAACCAAACCACACTAATAGCATTATTGGATGATGACTAGATTATACCGGAATTAAAAGGGAGATGCTTCAGTTTGGATATACATGAAGGCATTTACATACAAGTTTCAAAGAATATTTACAATTGTATAAATTTGCAGTAGATAGTGATGTACTAGCTTTTTAGATAACTGGGTTCCAGAGTTTCTAACAGGAATGTTTGTTGGAGATATAGCTATATGTTTTTCCACACCAAAATACATCATCTAAAGTTTATAATTATTGAGACCTGATTAACCAAGGGCTGTTCAGAACATTAAAAAAAAAAGCTTTAGTTAAAAATGTTACTGTTCCAGTTAAATGTTACTATTACAAATTGTGATTAAAAAAAGGAGAAAATTTCATAATGACTTTCATAGCTTAGGTTCGTTACATTACTGATTTGGATGAGAGATCTGAATTCTAGCATCATGCCACAGTGATCCCACCTCTGGACATTTAGGCACGAAAAAGACTTTATCAAGAGTATATACTAGTGAGCGGTTTATGTGGCAGGGAATGGTCAATGATGTTAATAAATATTGGTAAGCAAATAAATACTCATACAGAAGTGAGTGTGGTCAACTGATGATGACAAAGAGTGTTGTTATTTTTTAATTGTGATATATCCAGGTTAGTAATTGTGATCTGTGCCATGGCAAATTAAGCCAATCTACTCCAGAGCTCCATCCAGTACCAGTTGTGTCACCATGGCGCACCACATTGGTATTGACTTCATTGGCCCCATCTCTCCTGCATCACATCAAGGAAACAGATACATCTTGACTATAACTGAAAATCCTAAACTTTTTCTATCAGCAGTTAGTACATTTCATAATAAAGCTATTCCTGTAATTTGGAAGCTCTGTGCAGCCTGGCGCTGGTGCTACAGCAAAAAATAGACCAAGCGGTCAGCAAAACTAATACATTTTCAATGGGACACGGTGTGCAGTGATACCATCGGTGGGCGTGGTAGGATGTTACGTGATGTCATCATGCAAATCCCCTAGACAGTTTTTAGCAGCCAATTCCAGTCCGGGGGACCGATTTTGGGTAGGACCCGATTTGGCGTTACAGGTGTCGCGACAGTAATCAGGTAAAAGGTAGCCTTGCTTAACGGTAAGAGTGGCGATACTTTACCAATCTGATCTGAGATGGCTTGGATCAGAAGTCTTGGTCGTTATTTTACCCGTGCCAAGTTTGTTGGGACAGACCTAGCTGGTAACCGTTACTTTGAAAAGGTAGTTCAAGAAGGTATGCAAATCTTGGGCGATTGTGTTGGGTGTGTTAGTTGAAATTGTCAGACAAAAGTAAGTTGGACACACACTTTCTGTTCCAACAGCTAGAATATTTAATTACATTAGTGCAGAGTGAAAGGATCGCTTCCTATAGTGTTTGCCCCATTATTATGCTCAGATACCTGAATAAAATGGCCCTCTTATGATTGCTGTGTGGCCGTCTTCAATACAAAACTAACCGTTTACTCTCCTGTTGTTGTAACTGAGGGGGTTATAAGTACAGGGGCTGTAAGCTATAGGAGCAGTTATAAACTTGTAACACTTCTTGAGATGATTGCAGTGATCTTCATGGATACATTAATGCAAACCATAGCAATATAGGGATGGGCTAGAGTGTATGTAGTTAGAAGACATGGTTGGCCACTGCTCGAGTTTTGTTATGATGGTGTAGGTATGAAGCCTCGACGGAGTGTGAAAGTGAAGGACATTCAGCAACCAAATGACTACACTTCTGAAATGATACCTCCTGAATGGGACAGTGAGTTAAGAATTTGGTGTAAATAGCCATATGCATTCTGATATTGTCAATGGTGCAGTGTTAGAATTTTTTGTTTTTTAATTATAATGAGTCCTTTTATGAGCATAATAATAATTTTTTAACTCCATTCATAAACTAAGGATCTGTAAAGCTTTGGCCTTACAAGTTCTTCATCAGTTTTGAAGCTGCACACATTTGGCGGGACTAGGCAGCATTGCTTGTTCATGAATATCTGCAGTGAGAATGCTACTTTAGTTCTGTAATATGGTACTTAAATGTTAATTCATTAATTATACTTTGTGGTTTTGAAACTGTATTTATTATTTGTCTATTACCCAAGCCACATGAATAAATATTTTAATTAACAAGGATGGCATGAAGTCTATCATTCAATATACATGTACATACTTCTACTTTGAGGTCTAACTTGTTGGGTTTGTTAGTTATTGTTTGTTTGTTTTTGTTTTTGCTTTTATAGTTATTGATAACTAGTGCAGATTTGTATATCTAATCAGTGCATTCAGAAATGAAAGGGTTTATAATGGTTGAAGTTAGGAGGAAAGAATGAATAACTTGCTAATTAGTGGCAATTTATACGATTCAGTCACATTATGTATTATATTTATAAGTTGGTTGTGTTTCTGATTGCGATGTTATTTGTTGTTATTGATTGCAATAATGGTAGCTTATTAGTTTGTGATTTGTAGGATGGCTGAGAGGACTGAGGGACGATCCTCCTTCAGAGGAAGTAAGTCCAGTCTAATAATATTTTATGAAAACATGATGTGTTAATTTGAGGACTCTTCGTATCTAATCACTAAAAAAAAGATTTAGAGCAAGCTAACCTAGCTATATTTCAGGGTGTTTGTTGTTGTCTTTAGTATGTTTGTTTTTGTTCACTATTTATCGTTTCATCCAAGAGTAAAAAAGCTAGTCAAAGCTTAGTATCCACAAATAAGCAACAATTCATTGTCTTTGCATTCCTATTGAATAGTCCGCATTGTCTATGAAGAAAAGGAGAGCAGGCTACTGTCAAATACAATATAACAACTTGGCTATAATAATATAGAGAAACCGATTTAAACTTTAGGGTTCAGTTTGCAAATTATTTGAATACAAGCTTAGATGCACTTTGAAAGATCAGCAAGCAAACCTCTGTTGTACAAGGCACCATGTTAATTTATGCATGAACTATAGTTTTAAAAAATAGGTTTAAAAGGCCCCCCTATTGTAATGACTCTTTCAGACCTAGATCAGTTGTCAGAGACTAGGAAATTGCAGTAGATACTTTAACATTTTCCAACAATTTAGTTAACGCTTATATTTTTATCGGACCAAATTGTTAACATGACCGGCCAATGTGAGAGTAGTTGAATACTGTGGGTCCGACACAGTACTCTATATGACTGCGCACAGGAAAATCTGGCTCAACACAGGCCCAGTCAAAAAATGTTTTGCACTTGCACATTTGTTGGTATCCAGATCTCTATGGTTTATAGCAATAGCTTCAACCATTGTCTTCATATCAGACTTAACCATTTCAATTTAATCTAAAGGAGTTTCGATACATTTTTTAGATGTACGTCCATCTTTTCATGACGTTTACTCGTGTCCTGTTGTGCCCGATTTTTTTGTGGTGCACAGCAAGATACTAATTATTGCAAAAGTAACCATTTGCATGTTGCCAGCAGCTATCCAATGTTAGTGTGTTAGTGTAGAGAAAGTGACCTTGCAGTATAAGTGATCAGGAAGTTATTCGGACATTTAAGGAGGCAGTATGCTCATCCCCCTGTTGAATAATTTTGCCTCGCACCCATCCTCCCTCCCCTTTGAAATTTGATTTCACCTTTCTGAAATTTCGTTCTGAATATATCCTAGGTGATGATATTTATTTTTGACTCATTTCGTTTTCTTAGGAAATGACAAACCGTGTCATGCAGGCAGAAATAATGAAACAGAAAATTCAGGAGGTGGAAGAAAGAGACTTGTTGGTAAATCTTGCGCTTACTGAGTGTGAAATCAGAATTAATAATGTTCTTAATTTTATTGCTATTTAACAGATGCGTAAAAAGGAAGAAGAAGGTATGTTCATATTTTACTGCTATTGGTAGATCACAGTTATTGTGAGTGGTATTGGAAAATACTTGTAGTATTTTATAACTACTGGGTTCGATATTAAAGTTTAATTCGATAATAGATTGGACAACAACAAGATAATGCAAGTCAGCACGAACATTGAATCTTACAAAAATCACAAATTAAATACGACCACAACATGAGATGATGAAATACAGAATGTAAAGAAATAATCAATAATTAAACAAGCACAATACTAAAGCATCATCAGATTCTGCAAGGGGGAAATTATGTTCAGTTGAAATTTGGCATTTGTTGTGTTGTTGTTTTTCTGTCCTTTTTTTTTTTTTTTTTTTTTTTTTTTTTTTTTTTTTTTTTTTTTTTTTTTTTTTTTTTTTTTTTTTTTTTTTTTTTTTTTTTTTTTCTCCCTACTTTTATTTGTTAATGTAATGTATGTATTACAGGTGGATTGCTATCACATGGCACAGCAAGTACTAAACCTTCTGGACATGCTTCTGCTCCATCATTTACATCCAATACCTCAAACTCAGATGAGCCCACCAGTACTGGGGATGATTTCCAACCTGCAGCTTGGAAGCCTCCACCTGGGCCAAAATCATAGCTAGTGTGAAAGTATATTAACTTATCTATTGTATGTGTGTGTGTGTGTGCATGTGCTTGTCAAATGACATTCCTCTATGTCATATTACTGGCATCCTATATTTTAAAATTTTAATTTAATGTGATGTTGACTGTCAATATTTTTGCAACTTGTAGAGTTTATTTGTATGTAGGTAGCTATTTTATGGGCAATTGCAATGGGTGCAACAGTAGTCTGGTGGGCGCTGCCCATATGGAATAACGGGTTTTGGAAGAAGCCGATTATCTCAATTTAGGTTTTTGGTTTTTTGTTGTTTAGCTTAATTGAAGTACGTGTAGCTAGGTGCTATTAGCTTTATTGAAGGAAGTAGGTGCTGCTTTAATGAAGGGCACCCAATGAAAAGGAAATAGTATAATAATATTATATATATATACAGTGGAACCTCTCTACAAAGGGACTCCGAAGAACAACTTGACTCTTAACAACAGCCAGCGTAAATGGAACACAGTGATCTACTACAATAAAAAATAAACTCTGAAAGCAGCCAAACTCTCTACAAGGGTCAAAAGACTTGACCCCAAGCATGGCCTTTGTAGAGAGGTTCCACTGTATATATATATATACAGTAGTACTTAAATACATGAGTCAGAGTGTGATATGGTGAAATATTTCATGAGCAGGCTAATTTATTTTCACAGAGCCAGAGGCGAGTGAAAATAAAGCCTGAGAGTGAAATATCTAGCCATACCACTCTGACCAGTGTTTATTCCACACTAGATATCTTCACTAGACTGGTAACTCACTGGTAAAGTTGATTCAAGGTGCTCCCCACATCCCCAGCTGGTATTTTAGCAGCTGCTCTAACCAGGTTGAGAAGGCTACACCAGAAGAAGGTAGCTATAAAAAACAGGATAAGTAGCTATTTTGGGGTTGCTACAATTACTCTGGGTAATGAGCTTGCAGCAATAAGCAGTGAAATAACAACACTATAGTGTCATGAGTTATTTGTGGGTCATGTACCTAAAGATATCATTATGAATAATATCTAGTGGAATATATATATATTATTATATATAAAGCTGAACGTAAACAATTTTTTTTTAGTGCAGAACTTAGCAAGCTAATTGAAGTTGGTTTGACCAGGAAGTGTGATTTCAGATAATCATCCGTTTGTGTGCCATGTAAAAAAAGTTTTTAAATGATACACAAAGCTACACAGTTGATAATTACTTAGCCCTGTAAAATATTGTGTCTGATTAAAATATGAAAGTGGTTGTGTTAGTTAATTTCTTTATCGATTTTAAATCATTTTAATATTGGATTGAAACTTTCTCACCTAAAGGGATCCGAAAAACAGCACAAGTAGATCCCATGACTTGAGTATGACAAAAAATAGAGCTAAACAACATATTTTGCTTCAAGTGTAAAATTATCAAACCAATTTTTGAAAGTTTTTTTTTTGTTTTTTGTTGTTGTTGTTTCAACAATTGGGGTCCCAAAAGGGTCTGTTAAACTATTAACTACACCACATCCCTGGAACTACCCCAATCTCCTAGCTAGTTTGCCGACAGTGGCAGGCATGTAGCCAGGAGTTTGCGCAGGGGGGTTCGGATTTTATAGAAACGCAAGAAAGCCACACCTACTTTTGTTTTCTTCGTTTATTCTTTATAAAGCGAAAAAGAAGGGGGGAAATATTATGTCAAAACTAATAATTTGTCTGACGCTCTATGTATGTGTTCTATTAATAAACATTGAACACTGCTGACTATCAGCAATAAGAGGTAAACTGCTAATGCTATATCGTTCTCGTGTAACCAGGCTGCCTTACACAAACAGTGAACCATTAATAGGCCTTTAGTAGTATAAGTTATCTAAATAAGTACATTACGGGTACACCATAAAAAGAATAGTTGTAGCGTAGCTTGCTTAAAAGTACATTACGCACACCATAAAAAGAATAGTTGTAGCGTAGCTTGCTTAAATAAGTACATTACGCTCACCATAAAAAGAATAGTTGTAGCGTAGCTTGCTTAAATAAGTACATTACGCACACCATAGAAAGAATAGTTGTAGCGTAGCTTGCTTAAATAAGTACATTACGCACACCATAAAAAGAATAGTTGTAGCGTAGCTTGCTTTATCAGTATCGTAACGAGAGCGATGTTGTGTAGTCAAGGAGCTCAATGTTTATTTGAAAGCTTGGAATCAGACTAGGCCGTCCACATATAGAGTATGAAGTATATTCGGGGCTAAATAGCAGAATGTTCCATTGCGATTTAGACACGATCGACCAGAAGTCGACATACCATAAGTTAAATGTGAGGTGTGGCTAAATAATTTACTTCCGGTCACTCAAAAGGGGGTTCGACCGAACCCCCCCCCTCCCCAGTCCCTTTACCAATCACTATACGGGAAAGGTCTGGCTACGCGAGACTACATAGAGAGAAAGTGGTGTTACCACTCATACCCGGTGGCCAAACCCTTTCATGCGACACGATTGGTAAACGCTAGACTAGGACGCGTGAGGGAATATCCTTCCTGGTCCATGCTGGACTGTACTACTTGTACAAAATTATTATCACAGCTTTCTATGTGCAACAAAACTTCCCCAGAGCTACAATTTTTACTGGTAAATTTCATCGCTACCCTGTATCTTTTAGTCTCGCCTGGGGGGCTTTAAGCACAACTTATCCGCTAAAATCTGAAATCCGGAACGTTTTCGCTAGCGTAATTGTTCCGCCGGAAGGCTGGAACAAATTCGCTGTTTTACACCGTCCGAATCCGTACACCCAGTTTTTCGTCGCCTCGCTAATTTCAGATAGCGGCGGTGTGGGGCAGTTACATTCGCAGAGAATTTGGGCTACCGGTTAGCCGAGGTAGACTCAAATTGCAGCGCAATGATTCGTCAAGAGCCGGTGGCTAAGACGGGGTCTTTTTCAGCTTCTGTCAATTCTACGTTTTATTTATGGGGTGGATACACAGACGGAAACACTCAGCATTTAGCCAAAATATACTCTTTAGACCATTCCAGTCCCACTTGGAGAAGCCATAACATCAGAGAAGAACTTCCAAGTGGTTACTATGCAGGAGCATGCACCAGCATAGGCCCCTTCCTTTACTCTTACGGAGGTTGGAGTCAGAATGGTATGGAGACAGGCGGCCTATTCGAATTCAGTACTCAGACTTTATCCTGGAAGGAACTTGCACCTGCAGAGGCAGAAGGAGGGCCTATGAAGAAAATTCAAGCTGGCATGATAAGCTACAATAAAAAGTTATATTTGTTTGGGGGATACAGTAATTCTTCTCACCTAGTTCAGTCGGGGTCCCAGTTTGTGCTAGGATTCACAAATGAATTTCACTCCTATGATCTGAGAACAGGTGATTTATTGCACTTATTAAAATTATATAAAGCAATTAATTTCTTATGCCTGAGCATAGGTCAAAATGTCAGTGTAGATTCTATTGGAATAGCTAGCTAAAGAATTGATAGCCACTGGCTACAAAGGGTTTCAAACTTACTTGGTTTTAAATGAACTATAGTGGCGGGCTAAGCAATTTGAATATTTATTACGAATTTGGTATCATGGTTGTTCTACATAATTATAATACGTAGGACTGGAGGCTTGCAGTATTGCTCAGTAGCTAGCTCATAGTGTGCTACCCTTGTCAGCATATAACTAAAGGTGTTACAATTAATTAAAATATTTGGCAAACTAAAAACACCTGTATGAGCTTCCAGCGCAAATGGTATAATGAGCAAGCTAGCCATCTTATTAAAATTCTAAGTAACATAAGAACTAGCAACTATTTTCAGTTTTACATTACAGCAACTCATGGAAAGTGTGTTCTACTCTTAAAGTTATGCAATGAGCTATTATGCACTATGTACCAATGAGAGCCCAACAAACAACAACAGGTATACTAAATGTGGTTAACACTATATTATATTTAATACACATGATCAATTAATATTGTGTGCTCATAGTTTTGATCATGTTGGCATCATTATTGCCACACCAATGCTAATGGTTTCATCAAGTTAACATTGTTATAAGATGGCTATCATAATTTAGCTACTATTCCTTGTATATATTATATGTTGACATTCTTAATATTGCGAGAAAATATCATGTGAAATTTTTTAGGTAAATGGTCTTCTCCTGATACGTCTGGAGAGAGACCACCGCCATGTTACGATTTCTCCTTCACGGTTACAGCCAATGACATAGCAGTCCTGGTGGGAGGAGCTCTTGCTAGCAGTGAAGTTGACAAAGCAATGTACTTGCTGAATCTTGATCAAATGGTATGCATACTTATATATAAAATACAGGTAATTTAATTAGCCATTTTTTTATACCTTTGATAGTTTGGTTATTTCCAAGTTCAAACGTTTTCTAATCATTGTAAAAAAGTGTGATCATAATGAATATGAAAATAACTCATTTGATGAACAAGTTAGGTAACCAAAAGTTTTGCCAAAGTTTTGGTACATACATACATACATGCATACATACATACATGCATATATACATACATGCATACATGCATACACACACATACATACATACATACATATATACATACATACATACATACATACATACACACATACACACAAAAAAGCACACACATACAAACCTATTCTATCCCATGTAAGTAGCATTGCTGTCATCGTTTTGAGCGTCCAAGCAAAGTCTATTTCTCCTGAGAGATTTGCATGGCTTATTAGTAGGACATATTTAATTTGGTAATTATATACACACACTCATATGTAAGCACGTCACACATGAAAGACAGTATTTGTATAATAAATACAACAATATTGTTTTAACACAGCCACTTTTTTCATGTGCAAGAATGCAGTAGCATTTTACAAAATAAGAACCTTCAATGATGAAAAAGGAAAGTTCTTAGCATTTCCTATTTGTTGTGCTATAAAAATAATATGTAGCCTTATAGCTATCCCTAATGTAGGGTATTGGGTCAATACATTTGCAAATTAATATGACAAAATAATGCTTCAATCTATTGTTTCCTAGCTTATGGCAAAATAGGAAGTGATTGTATCATTCCTCTCTCTGTTGTTTAGCATTGGACAAAACGAACAAAACGTGGCACACAACCATGGCCAAAGGGAAGATGGGGTCATACTGCTACTGTTATGGTTGGACATCCATATCTTTTACTTATTGGGGGGCTTGGAAAAGATGGAGTTTTATCTGATGTCTGGTTATTGAAGACAACTAGCTGGAAATGGAGAGAGGTAACAATTTGATTAATTATCACTTTCAAATCATGCTCTTGTCTATCAGTCACTCTTAATTTCATGTAACTTAATACTTTGGTACTGAGTGTGTCTTTATTGCTCTGCTCAAACTTTTCCTTCTGCTTCCTAATTTCCCTAATGAATTCTCAAATCTGTTTGGCTGATTGTCTTCAGTTCACTCAGCACCACAAAATTATCATTATAAATTATTATGGGTGTCAACGTTTTCACATGTTTGAGCTATCAACAGTCATGTGACCTCAATTGATTTCCGGATTTGCCAAGTGCATTCCTCTTTTGCCGCATATTTGGCCGTGCCAACTCAACCTGTACATGCTATATTTACACAAGTTTGAAATAGAAGAATAGACTATAAGCACTAGAGCTAATGACCACAAAATATAGGAGTCAAGTGACTGTAAGTATGAGAGAAACTAATGGCCAACAAGACAGCTAACATGCCAGCACACACCGGAAGTGTTAAGAATGTTCAATTGCTGGGGGAAAATAGGAATACAAAAGTACAAATTAAATTAATGTTGTATTGTTCGGTCACTCGTATTAGTCAAACTTTAATGGCTTTCATGTATTATAATTTTTTTTAAAATACATATTGCTAGAAAGAATTTACTAAAAAAATTTTTTTCTCTCTCAGATTCCAGTGTTCAATCCAACATTCCAACGATATGGACACTGTGCCGCTGTTCTGACATCCACAGCTCATATGGTGAAGATTATCTTATTTGGTGGAATGAATGCACTGCAGCAGTGCATAGCCAGCACTGCAATTATCACTTTAGGTAAGGATGGGATAATCATAAATTTATATAAATATGAGTAAGACATAATTAGAGATGCACAAATCTATGGCCATTATAGTACACACACACACATACACACTGTCATGTACACACATACACACTATCATGTACATACACACACACTCACATGCACACACAAACATGTTTGCACAAACAGGCACACTGTATATTCATGCACACATGTACACACACACTCTGTTCCCAGTTCGATGATCAACAAATTTATATTTGAACTTAAAGAGACATGTTTTCACATTTTCTGTAAGTTCTCTCCATGGATTATTAAGTTAAGTCTCTTCATGGTCAATTTTATGAACAAGATAGATAAGATAAATGATGGTGTATGATCACTGTTTATTATAAAATTTAAACGTTACAGGTTTCTAATCACACAAATAGATGACATCACTTTTAATAACAAGCAAATAAATGTTCATGATTAACTCTGACATAGTAGATTTTGACCCATAGCTAAAGTATGTGACATAAGCGAACAGCCCTTAGATTTAATCTCTGATATACTGCTAACATTTTGATTCTTACTGCAAAGTGAATTATAATTAGATATTCAATAAACGGATGCATAATATTTGCTATAATCTGAATGTTGATAATATTAATTGGTATGTAAAAGATACAGTTTTCTAGAGTGGAAATTTTAAGGTCATTGCTTTTCTTACATTTTCATTGGCGTTACAAAAGTTCAGTAATTCTTAACTACACATCCTGAAAATATCGCTTGATCTTTAGGGATCACCATGTAATTCTTTCATTTGTCAAAGTTTGTTATATTTATAATAGAAAAGAAAACTACAACAACCTTATTGAGGCAGAGAAAAGAGTGGGTGATTACTGACATTTTTGATGAAAACCAACCAACAAGTGAGTTTGTAAGATTTATAATATTCAGTTCAAACATTAAATAATAAAGTTATTCCACCCCCAATCATTGTAGAGAAAAATAACCAATAAACCTTGTCAAGACAGTTTACCAGTTAAAAGCAGAAAAAGAAAAGAAAAGGGTGTAGTCAACTAACAGGAAGTGGTTTGAGTAGTCTCTCAAGGCTCATGAATTATACCGTCATGGGGAGTCATAATGTTACGTGTAATGTGTGAGCCCTGACACCACATCTCCCACTCCCCCCTCCCTCCATACCCCTCCCCCCCATCTGAGGATGAAACCATCAAAAGTCAATAAAAGTTTAGCAGAATTTTCTAACTTAATGTAATGGAACTTTGAAGCATTAGGTACTAGTAATGCATATATAAAAATGAGTGATAGTTGATAACTACTTCTGATTTGATGCTTCCATTTTGTTAAAGTGAATTACTTCCAAGAAATACAGCCAGACAGAAATAAAACCCATATAGCTAAGCTGTAATTATACAAATTGCTAAAAGCAGAATTCCTAAACACTCAAAATTGGCTTCCTTAATTGAGTCCACCGCTTACTTACTAAAAACTATTACGAATTACTGTTGTTATTGTTTTGGTATAGCAGCACAAGAGTCATGCAGTCAACCAGATCAATCATTAGAGGGCTGTAATTTTCAATCTACTCCTGATGTTAATAGAAAGGATATGCAAACATATTCTTTCTTACCAATGGTTGCACTTCCTAAAGGTATGCATGTATACCGAGTTTTATGGTTACATTTGATTTGGGGGAGAATCATGATATTTGTTGTTGTCTTGGTCCTTACTCTTATAGCTTCCGTTTTAATATAATTATATTATATATATATTATACATTAATAGTATATCTCATTTTCAGTGTCATAATTTTATTTCTTACATTTTTAGGCATGAAGCAAATGTCAGGATTCTTAGCTGAAAGTCAAATTTCAGCAACATATGAGGGGAAAAGAAGTTGTCTCGATTGGACGGAAGGTGATATAGCTCTGTATTTTGAAGAGAGCGACTGTACAATGAATACTACAACTTCATGTTCAGTGCACATATCAACTGCCAGGTATGGAGCCTTCAGATATTCAGATGCAGTTGAGCCAATAACCAGAGTATATTATTTGCTCAATGCAACACCACTTAATACTTCAGTCACCATTCGCATACAGCATAATGCTCAGGAAGAAGACATCCCACACCTTTGCTTCATTACTAGCACAGACAACCAGCCTCCATATAATTTCAAAGTCCTTCATGGAGGGAATTTCACATTCACATTTGGAGAAATAACTGTAAACCGGTTTTCTTTCTACTCCATCAGTAGGCTCCTGACAAAGTATAGAGTCAAAGGAATCCTCAGCCTCTTGGAAAATAAATATCAAGCTTCCCTATTTGTAAGCTCTCAACCACAGTGTCTTCTACCAGATTGCTGCTGTTGGAACATTTACATATCAGTAGTAAAAAACTGTTCAATCTTCAAGAGATCTGTCGAAGAATTCATTGAGAGCAAATATAGAGATGTGGTCAAGTGTTCTGCCACTAAAGTTGTTCACTTCACTCAAACTTCTCCAGACATCTCTGTTGTTACAACCTCTTCCTTTCCTGGCCCAGCTGATTCACAGCTTGTAGCAAGTGACTATCCAATCATGAAGAAAGTTGATATCAGTAACTTCGTGGATGGATGTCCTCCACATGTAAAGTTTGTGCTGCGTTTGGCTAGAGAGTCAAGACATCCAGATGTAAAGTTCAAACTAGAAGGCTTGGAAGAACCATGCAATGTTTTGTGCATGGACCAGGGGGCAACTCAACGTAAGCTGCATTGTTTGGCTTTCAAGTTTTGTTTATTTAATAATTTGGTTGTTGTTGTTATTTTTCTATCAGATTCTTGTTTGTATGCTTCCCAGCAAACTGGTGAAATGTGTGTTCAGCGATATCTACCTCAGCTGAGCTGTTCCAAACAAATAGGTAGGTTGTTACAAAAATAGCTGTCTCCTCCATAGTTATAGCAATTAGTCTAAGTATCAACTCATTTCTGATAATACAATTTTTTTTTCTATAAAACATACACACTTATTTCTTCACATGTACCTTAATTAGCTGAGCTAATAATTAAAAAAAAATAATACCATAAAACTTGTAGAAATTAACACTTGACAGCATAGGGCTGTAAGCCTTTATTGATTAATAGGAAGTATACAAAAATGTGTGAGTTAATTGGCTCTTTAAGAATAGCTAATTCTTGCTTTTTGTATCTGCAGATATCCCTTTCACCCTCAGAAATTTAACTTGTGTGAGAATAACAGATTCCAGAACAAGTTGCAGACTTCGTGTGATCGATGAGATCTGCCCCAGGTGGAAAGAAGTTGGTGACCTGCTGGGTCTGAGCGTCAGTCTTATAAGCAACATTGAATACACGCGGCATCACGATGCAAGAGAGTGCTGTCGCGAGGTACTCAAAGAATGGCTTAGTCAGTCTGTGGATGGCTATTTCTACACAGCCAACTGGCAGGGACTCCGAAATCTGCTGGAAGACATGGAACTTATGTCACTAGCAGACAAAGTCAACTTAATTGCTATGTGATCATAGTGTTAACCCTTTTAACTCTTATGCTGTTATCCCTATCATCGTTAGCTATATCTATTATCTTCCACAAATAGTACTCTAAGTACAATATAATACAGTAATTTGCAACTGTTTTAATAATGCAATATACTAAAATAGAGGGCACAGCTTTTCTTCTGTATGTTAACATGAGCCAGAAAATTACCAAAACAAGTGCCTTTGAGTTAAACATTATTTTAATGCATAAATTTTCTAGCTATTTAATAGCTAGAATGAAATAAAAAATTCTAACTGGACATGAAGTCAAACTTCCCTTTTTCTATTAGATATACAGCAAAATCGACTAGTGACTACAAGAAACTGTAAATTAGTAGCTAGTCTCTCAAGCCAGACTCAGGACCTCGCGACGGTAAGGTATAAACCGACTGCGGGCTCGTTCCTTCCTTGAGCTAACGTTTGGTGTAAAAAATGGGGCAAACTCTCTACTTTAAAATTGCTCTCTTTGTCGTGTTTTTTATTGCGGCGACTTCAGTCTCGAAGGCTGTTCCTTTGCGTTCCTACAAAACTGACGGCGCATCGCTAGTGAATGAAGAACTTGTAACAGGAATTCTTGAATCTATATTGGACAATAACGTCAGCGTAGCAGCAATTAGAAGACTATTCAAGAATGTTCCCAGTATTACAGTGTGTGTTAGCATTACTTATACAATTACATGTGATGAAGAGATGGGTTGACAGTAGCTGAGACCTTTACTTACAGTTTTATATGTTATACACACACTTCAGTTGGTTCGCATGAGCTTTGCATTAGTGGGTGCAATTTGGTTGGACAAAACTAAGACACAATAAAATGTAGAATGACTTGTAGAGTTAATAAAATAAATACAAATTATCATTACACTAAAAGAGTCACAAAAATAGTTTAGCTATATGAAAATGGTGACATCATAACTGTGAAACAGATTAATTAGATGAACACTTAGACAAACTATTACAAATTGCTATTGAAGGACCAGAACTAGACCGTCATGATTTTGAAGAATTGAAAATATTGGCTTTAAAAAGGACTGAATGACATAAAAATAGTTTCAAAATTCTCCACAATGGAAGTACTTTATCCAATTTTGTTCAAAACATAACCAAATTCTATGAAAGTAGCTAGCTAAAAGAAATGCAACATTTTCAAGGTCAAATCTGCAGTTGCTTTACATTTGTAGGCCAGGGGTCATTTTGTTAACCAAACCAAGTTTCAAGCCTGTAGTATGTTAAACCCCAAGTTATTATGCATATTTACTGGACTAGCCAGGTGAAAATGTAGTAAATCCACTAGTGAGTCAAGATACTACTAGAAACATGGTCCGCAAAAAGCAGGAATGCATTATTTTGACAAAGTGACCTCAGCTCTTTACTTCATCTGCAGGTAGGAAGCAGGGGTGCAGCGGGTGTTAGTACACCCCCGCTGTTTACTGGACGTTAGATAGGGGTTCTTGAACCACAATGACTTATTGATTAGGCTTACATTGCAACCTATTCTTGCTATGTATACAGGAAAAAAACTGATACAATTAGCTAACCTTGATCAGTAGCTGAAGATTCATATTCAACAAAATACCATAGCTATCAGCTTCAATTGGGATATAAGTGGTGGTAAATTTAGATGAACAGGTGCAGCCCCACCTAAAACCATCTTCCTATCCACCTGTAACATATTGATATTGCTGTTGTTATATCTCACTTTACCGCTGTGACGAGGCTCAAGTTTTTCCTAATATCCACGTCGTGAATTTAGAACTGTCGCGAGATTTTGTCCCAGCCACGCCCTTGTTCGCGAACATTTCGTAAGTCAGTGGTAACCACTCATAACAAAAGGGGGCGAGTCCGCAAGCCAGCTAAACTCCCACACACCGAAGCCACGATGTGCAAGTATTTGGTTTCCTGTTTATTGTTGTTGATTGCGGCTGCGCTCATCTCCGAGGCCGTACCCGTGTACACAACGTACGAAAACGTAGACGAAGCAGCCATAAACGAAGAACTTGTCAGCGGAATTCTTGAATCGATACTGGACAATAACGTCAGCGTAGCAGCAATTAGAAGACTATTCAAGAATGTTCCCAGTACTAGTGGTGCGCTCGAATAGCGCAAATGCATGGCGAGCGAGTAAATATATGAGTATAGGTAAAGATGATTTGTGAAGGAAATCGCTAAATAATAGCAATGATTAGGCATGAAGAGTTAACAATAACAGAATTACCTGAATAAACTTCGAACGCAGTGGCAAAGAAGCGCAGCTTGACAATTTGCCATTCAGTCTTTCGCCAAGAAGAGAGTAGCTATAAACTTTTTGGTTGAAACAAAGTTGATTCTCCGTGCTCGTTAATTGAAAAATACCGGAACTGTAAACGCTTTACCTAACTTACGTAATTAGAAGCGCGGGCGAAATTTTTTGACGTACGCATACATACCTACATATATATATATATATATATATCTGAAATCTCAATTGAACACGACTGATAGTCAGCTTCGCTCGCTTCGCTCGCTCGCTGAATTACAGTGTGTGTTAACATTACTTATACCATTACATGTGATGAAGAGACTGATTGCAACAGTGATATTATACACTGTGGAGATGGCTACACCTCTACTCAAATTTGGACTCTATTTGATACGAAAAAATATTCTGGTGAACTGCTTTATTATTTTATAACCACTTGGTCCACCTTACCAGGCTTTGACTGGGACGATGCTTGCACTTCAATAGATGAAACTATAAATGTAAGCGTAACAGAACTTCCTTGCCTGAATTCGACCAAAGAACTGAACCAAAGTCTGTCATATGTAACAACATTGGTAAGTCATTTTGTACAGTCTGAGAGAGGCTGTTGATAATAAAGTGTACAAGTAGGAAAGTTTCTTGTTATTATTGTTTTTGCTTGGTCATGAGTCAGAAGATTTTGCTATAATACCTAACGTGGTTTGTTTACACATAGCTAGCTACATAGTCATTCTCACAATAAACAGGAGCTCTGAATCATTACTTACCTTTAATTTCTTGCATCTTTGTTACCAAACTGTGCCATAATCTCTTTTGATCGCGAGATTTGTGGGCTCGTGGTATTTTTTATTAAATTTAATTAAAGTACACTAAAGAAAGTGGTTGTAATTCTATCAGATTCTTTTACCTTTATTGCCCTACCAGCTTTTTTTTTTTTTTTTTAAACCAATGGTAATTCTTCTTGCTGTGTAATTGCTTGGCTCTTACAATGTACAGCTTTGACAATCACGTAGCATGCCTTTTCATTAGCTATAATCGTAACATATTTTCAACCAATATAGTCCTTTTTAGAATATTTGATGTTTGGTAATGACAGGTGTAAAAGAAAAACTGTCCCATTTCTATTAGTAACTAGCTAGATGCATAGCTGCCTTGTTATATTTTGTTTCTTTTCTTTTTCTTTTTGTTGCTGTTGTTTGTTGTTGTTGTTGTTATTGTTTTGCATAACTGCGAGGTGGAGACCAACTTATACTACCTATTCACCAGTTAAACTTTAAAAAAAAATTCCTGCTTTATTCTTGTTTCCAATGTCTCTCATTATTAGGTAATGAATTATGTTGTACTCTTTAGCTTCAGTATGTTCATACCTGGTCCATTGTAGTAACACTCAGTGTTGGATAAATTGTTTAGCTTGTACATGACCAGTTGTATTTTTAGCTAATCTTAATCTACTATTAAATTTGTATCACTATAATATTAATTTATAGATGCACTCTCTTTCACAAAACAAGATGGTTACTCCCCCATTTGATAAAGAGGCCATTGAAGGATATTCTAGAAGCACAATAAACATAGACTTTTCTTTACAAATCACTCCAACTTTCGTAGATTTTTGCGTTATGGTGGCTGTATTCCTAAACATCAGCACTCAGCAATTTATCAGCAAGAAAATTTTTCCAACGCAATCAGGAAAGCCGGTATTCTATTTTCAATTCTGGGCAGCAATTTTAATGGGAGCTGTTCTAATATATGCGTACTTTGAACCTCATAGCGTCCAGATATGGCTGATGATAGGATACGGTACTGTATGTAACTTAATGCTGTGGGCATACATTGTCTACATCTCTGGAAATAATATAGCAGAGAATTCTGGAAGCGAATCACAGTATGTGTTCTCCTACAGTTCTCCAGCTGCTACCATTCCTTGTCTTTTAGGCCATTTTTTATGGACTATATTTGGGCACGGAGTAACTCTACTGCTGGTCTGTATTTCAATATACGCTATTCCTAATATTATCATTGTTTACTATTTGTATCCATTACGAACAATAAAACGAGTTCCTCTACTTCTTGGTGGCTTATTTTCTATGATATCCCTGGTTGCAAGGTTTATATATTTGCTAGAGAAGCAGATTGAGCTCATCAAATATATACTTTGTCACAAAATGTGTGGCTGTAGCCGCCAGGAGACATTGTGTTGTAGGAAGAGGCACGACGATGATTATCACTTTAGCTTCTACGCTAATGAAATCCACGACGACTTGCACAAAATCAAGCATCAAGCTACTGACATAGTTGGATGCCGGGGCTGGTTTTCTATCATTATCGAATGCATCAATTTGGGAATTCTGATGTTTGAAACGACTTTCATATTATTTATCATTTGTGTCTATGGCTTTGGACAAGTAATGCTTGCAGAATTAGTGTTCGAAAATGCTGGAAATCAAACTTCAGACAACACCAGTAGTGTTATTATTGCTTTCATACCAACCATTCTAGTAACCGTATTAACTGGCGCAGGAATAGGATTATTTTTCAAATTCAGCATTTGGAACCTAATGAAGCAAAAAGATATAACTGAATCACTGACTGGTGATCAAAGCAAGAATGAGAACAAAGAGAGGAAGGACAGATTTATAGAAGACTATTCTACATTAGATACACTGACAGATTTCTCCACACCGAGAAGATTTGGAGACGTTAAATTTAAACGTCTATGCTCATCCCTTTGTTGTCGGTGTTATAAATCCAGTAAAAGAGATAAAAGAGAGTCTCCGGCTATATTCCCGGCATTTTATAAGTGGCGGCAAAACGTTTTCCATCCCAATAGATCTCCATTGCTACCTGAAACACAGGGGAATCGCAATTATGGATCTAGTAACAAGAGAGGTAATGAATCGGATGACGACTTGTTTATGGTGAATCACCAATTAAGTGAGGAGTCTGAAAATGAACTTTCTATGACTAACGCAAGAAATGGAACCAATGAACTACGGGTACAGATTGAACAACCACCAGAGATTGAAGTACATCAGCATCCTTGAAGGATTAGACTTCCACTTGACACTGTTATCATTTTATTTTATCTGCATCACTATAGCTTGGGTTCTGTTCTACTGTACAGCTCACATTCCTATTTAATTATTTTTATAATTAGCATTATGATTTTATTGTGTGTGTCATAATTATTATTTTAGCTACATATCAATAAACTGTCAGATACTATATGCTGGTGAACCACTTCATCAAATACACTGGTTAAATTTCAGCCAATCTCCTGGCACGAAAAGTTGTTTAGGAATGTATTATATACATCCTGCCATAAAATTAACAGGGGCATATCTGCAGGGAGTTCAGGGGGTTAACTGTAGCCCCGCTTTCAAATAAACAATATTCATAGCTCATTGTAAAGGTGGTATAAAATCAAGCAGTTTTAGACAGCCCATATTTAAAGATGGACTACAATAATAGGTTGTTATTGCCGTGCTACAATCTAGCCTGTTAGCACAGTTGTATAACTCCTAACTGTGTTATACTGACATGACAAAATGAACCCAACTATGCTGTAAGAGGCACAAGCCTCAAGATTTAGTTTTAGTATAAAAAGAAAGCACATACACACAAACACACACACCATGACGCTAAGGCCTGGATTTTCAGTATTTCTAAGGGAGTTTCCCCAAAATTTGCTCCCGCTTATCGGCAGTTTTTTTTATTACACCTGACCTGTGTTAGTAAAGTGGAGTCAGTCCCCCCCCCCCCCTGAATATGTGTATGATGTATAATTAGATTCATAAGCTGACCTAACACTGAGCTAGATAACAAATTTTAAATATTCCACAAACATACCATTCAAATTCATCATTAGGTTGTTGTTTTTTCCCTCAACTCTCATTTACTTAGGAACTTTAAATAATAATAAATATCTAAAACAAAGAATACAATTTACAAATAACCAGTAGGCAGGCAGTCCAGACAGCACCACAACAATGTATTACAGAGAGAAGATAAAATATATAAGAAGTGTCTCTCCTAGAATTGCTGACAATTCCTCAGTCTGCTTGGGATGCCTGCAAGGAAAAGGAAAATAATAATAATAAATAATAATACCAGGCCACATTTAAGATAATAAGACAACAGCTAAACTATGTGATGTTGAATCTCACTTACTTCTAGAGCTTGCTTGAGATCTTCCAGGATATCATCAGTGTCTTCCAACCCAACAGACATACGTACCTAAAGGAACAAACTAATTATAAAATACGATATTAAAAATACAATTTTACAATTGGCCACAAAAAAATATCAACGACTTGTATTACCAAAACTATATACTTTCACTCTATTTTACGTATATCACTCAAAGCTTTCTTCTTCCACAACAAGTCACATGTCTTCACAAATTACAAAACATTGTTGGTAAAATAACTTTTAAACCTGGTAAGTACTAAAAGCTATCAAGTATGTTGATGACCAATGATGCTAAAACTTTTTGTTCCATTTACAGGGTTACGTACACCTCACCCGACACAACCTAGTTGTCACTTGTCAGCCATACAATAATTATCTCTCAGTTTCAGCATTATGTCATAAATTTTGGCAGGAATGCAAAAACTTTCGCTGATTATGCAAAAATAAATAAATAATTAATTAATCAATTAATTAATTAATTAAAAAACATTATGTGCGTGTGGTATATTTACTAGAGTGTCTGTGATGCCAATCTTCTCCCTCTCTTCCTTAGGTATGGCAGCATGTGTCATAGTCACCCTAAACAAACACACATACATACTTATTGTAGAACACGCACATATGTATATTCACTTAATTTGCACATGGAAATAATATTATCTTTTTAAGATACACAAGTGCTACAGAATAGTTTCTGGTTAGTGATGTAAAATTGGCCACCACCAGTTACTCTGTCCAATGGGCATGTGTCCTGTCATGCCAGACAAACAAGCAAACAAACAAATACTTCTTATTAACACTCTTAACTTACGGGTAATCTACCAGAGACTCGTAACCACCCAAACTCTCAGCCAGAGTGACCACCTGTAACACACACACATACACACGCATGTAATACTGATGGCTAGGAACACTAACGACGACACTAATGATCGCTTAAAACAATATTGCTGTAGTTTTCATGAATAGACCTTAAAGTAAAATAAGACAGACTATTACTGTGGGAACCAGATATACTCTATCGTTAATTCAACTGTGACCTTACACATCACCCAACCCCTAACCACACCCTCTCACCACGCCTCTACGTACCTTCAGAGCCTTGAAAAACTTCTTGACATTATCTCCGTTTCCCTTGACGTAGAAAGTGACCATCCCACTGTAGCCCTTCGCCAGGGATTTGGCAGTCTCGTGGTTTGGGTGTGAGGATAGACCAGGGTACACGACCTTGGTGATGTGGGGCGAGGTCTCCAGGAGCTGGGCCACGGCAGTGGCGTTGTGCTGGTGCTCTCGCATGCGCACGTGGAGTGTCTTCAGACCTCTATTGGCCAGGAAACAGTCAAAGGGACCAGGGATACAGCCAGATGCTATAGCAGTAAAATATTCATAAAGATCCTTCTCTGCTACAATTCCTCAAATGTCCCAAGCTAATACTATACAATCTCCTCTAGCCACCAAGTCTATGCATCTGTTTATTTTTATTTTCTCTCCTTTTTAGAAGTCACTGATAAAGGCTCCACAGAGCCGATATGTTTGAGCTATTATTACAGATACTATGAAAGTAAAAATAAATATCAATTAGTAGTAATATTCAACTTATAAAAATACAATGAAAAAAATACAGGGAGGGAGGGAGTAGGGAGGGAGGGAGGGCGGGTAAGGCAATAGCAGCCATTGAGTAGTCACAAAAATCAAATAACGCTAACACTTATTGCATGCATCAGCATTAACAACAAAGGTTGGGGCTAGACAGGAAGTCCTGATGCTCCTAAAGTTTGTGTTCAGTTTGATTTTTGTTTTCCCAGTTGGTCTATGACTACCACTAAGCATGGAGGACACATAGCCAGACATTGTCTCTCTCCCTGACTACACTAAGCATGGAGGACACATAGCCAGACATTGTCTCTCTCCCTGACTACACTAAGCATGGAGGACACATAGCCAGACATTGTCTCTCTCCCTGACTGCACTAAGCATGGAGGACACATAGCCAGACATTGTCTCTCTCCCTGACTGCACTAAGCATGGAGGACACATAGCCAGACATTGTCTCTCTCCCTGACTACACTAAGCATGGAGGACACATAGCCAGACATTGTCTCTCTCCCTGACTACACTAAGCATGGAGGACACATAGCCAGACATTGTCTCTCTCCCTGACTGCACTAAGCATGGAGGACACATAGCCAGACATTGTCTCTCTCCCTGACTGCACTAAGCATGGAGGACACATAGCCAGACATTGTCTCTCTCCCTGACTACACTAAGCATGGAGGACACATAGCCAGACATTGTCTCTCTCCCTGACTACACTAAGCATGGAGGACACATAGCCAGACATTGTCTCTCTCTTTGACTACACTAAGCATGGAGGACACATAGCCAGACATTGTGTCTCTCCCTCCACTCACAGTTCTGAAGGTACTTGAGTTGCTTGAAGACATTTTCATTATTAGTGCAGATAGCACCCATCACTACGTCACTGTGACCTGGGAGGAGAGAGAGAGAGAGGTAATAAAATCAATATCTATTCCTACAATCGGCAGAGAGAGAAATGTTACATGAATGATAAATGATCTTGATGAATGAAAGTCACGTCATTGTAAGTGCACGATGGTTCTTTAAACCCAGCAATATGACGCATGCAACAGAAAATAATCGTAATGTCCTCTAGTTAACATAAAATGAGATGCATATATGCATACTTGTGTGTGCGTGAGTGTGTGTGCGCGCAAAGGGACACCCACCATTGAGGTACTTGGTGACTGAGTGATAAACAATGTCAGCTCCTAGTTCCAGAGGGCGGATGAAGTAAGGAGTCATGAATGTATTGTCCACAATCAGTAAGATATTCTTTAAAAAAATAAATACAAAACAAAACATGTGAAGATCATCGCAGTCCGCTACACAAGAGCAGCTGGAATGTTGATAAAATGGGAGTGGCATACAGCCCCTCCTTTCTTTCTCTACATAGAGATATCTTGTACGTGCCAAGCTGTATACTCAAATATTATAGGTCTAAGATTAGTGTAGACATCTTAAACTATAACTTTGATTCATAATATAACCCACACCACTTCATCTGATCAATATATATAGGTTTGGAGCTCTGTCCTTTGAACCATGTGGCTATTTGGAACACACCCATCTTCATAGCAAGTAGAATGTTATACACTAACTAAAACTATTGCCCCTGCTCCAATGGCATACAATGTAAATCTAGTGCTCACCTTTTCCTTGGCAATCTTAGCTACAGCTCTGAGGTCAGTGAACCTAAGGAGAGGGTTGGTCAGGGACTCCCCCCAGATCATCTACACCAACACGCACACAAACACATACAGCACAAGTCCTAAAATGTTGTCATTTGTCAATTTCAACTAGGCTGAGGGAAAAATATGATCCCCACTGTAACACCTTGTTGAATGTGTTGCCCTCCATTGTGTAAAGGCATTCACACAACCAGTGGGTAAAGTGTCATCATGCTCAGCCAGTGTCATAATCACTTATTGGGTAAAGTGACGTAGCTCATTGGTTACTTATTGGGTAAAGTGTTATCACTTATCGGTCATTTCACTTGCTGGGTAACTTACAGGCTGGTAAAGTGCCTTGTTTAGTGCCTTCACTTATCAGGTAAAGTGCCTTCACTTATTGGGTAAAATATCATCACTTATTGGGTAAAGTATCTTCACTTATTGGGTAAAGTGTCTTCATTTATTGGGTAAAGTGCCTTCACTTATCAAGTTCTTTCACTGTTATCAATTATGAGGTAGAAGTCACCACATATCAGGTAAAGTGGTATCACCTTTTGGGGAAAAATTCAACAGCAGTAACTGTTGGTTCAATATTGCATGTGAGAAGGATTTTTAAGATGCTCACCTTGGTGTCAGGTGTGATAGCTTCTTCCACTTCCTTCAAAATAGTCATATCAACAAAAGACACTTTAATCCCATATTTAGACAAAACACTCTTGAAAAACCTGTAGCTACCTAAAGTAACAACAATTATAACAAATGTAAGCTAACTGGATAAACCAAATATCAGCTAGTACGGCATCATTCAAAACTTTAGGAAGTCCCCTATCTCCAGCCCAGTTACCTCCATAGAGATCATTCATGGCTACGATGTGGTCTCCACTCTTCAGCATCTGACACAACATGGTAGTGGCCGCCATGCCTGAACCTGCTGCCACGCCTAAACGGAAAACATAAGTCAATTTCATAACGACCCATTCTTACTATGCAAATTTTATAGCTAGCTACTAAATAATATTTTTTAGCTTTCTTAGTATCAATAATAAATAGTTCATACGTTTCAACTCCGTGGAGCTTTCACCAGTGACTTTTGAAAATTTAGAAAATAAAATAAATAATTTATTTTATTTTCTAAATTTTCAAAAGTCACTGGTGAAAGCTCCACAGAGTCTAAACATATGAACTATTTATTATTGATACTAAGAAAGTTAAAAAATATTATTCAGTAGCTAGCTACATGTCAATTTCTTGAGCAAATGCTAATTAACTTGCTGTGGCATGACAGTCGTTCAGTGTGCCTGGCAAAGTCAGAATGTCTGTATACACTCAGCAGGCACTGTGCGCCATGCAAGCCTGGCTAGGAACTCGCAGGAGAACAGGCTTTTCCTCACAGCAAGTGGTGTAGGCACCCAAAGTCCCACCTGGACCATTGCTGTATCATGAGAAAAGGCCTTGAATTTGCACCCCAGCAAATGCCAGGTTGGATTGGTGGGGCTGGTGGGAGGCAGATGGAAAACCAAATGGAAAAGTTGCCTGAATTGGGCTTGAACTCAGGACCTTCAGGTTCTGAGCCCAGGACAAAACCACTACACCACACAGCCACACACACAACTTCATCCTTTACCATATTCAGCCCCCTCTAACGCAGCAATGCACTTCTCAAAGACCAGTCTTGTTGGGTTATTGGTCCTCCCATACTCATAAGGTTCCTGCAAGGAAAAAAGAAATGGAAGTGAAAGAAAAACAAAAGTAAGTAGGAAGGAAAAACAACAACACAATATGTGTGTATTGTACTTGACTGTAGATCTATTGGATTCATACATTAGTGACACAGAATTCATAATAATAATAATAATACAGTGGTCACACGGAACAACTAATTAATATTTCTTTGTATTTAAAACTTTCGACATCCCGACATCCAGGTAAGGTGTCATCACTTAACGGGTAAAATAACAAATTTTTTTACTGACAAATATTTCATTTAAAAACTTAATTTGATATTACGACTTCATGCGGTGTTCTTCAGGGGTCACTAAAAGATCAGATACTTTATGATGAATTGTGTAACTAACAAAAAGCAGTAAGTAAAATGGTGGCACACTGTAAGAGGAAGGAGAAGGCTTCCACCATTACTACTGGAAATGCTTCATATGGTGTAATCTTATCAAAATGGAGAACGTAGAAGAAAGCCACAAGAAGCTATTACATATCTTTATACTTCCTGAAGACTGTAAGAGAGCTTCTGGTTGCTGGCTGACTACAGTGCTTGCTAGTGAGAACAAAAAAATACAGAAAAAATTGTGCTCACCTCTCAGGCAAAATGAAACAATGTGTACATAACAAATGTGTCACTCTGTACACTTTAGTAAGTCACCATTGAGTGACCAAACTTAGTAACCCCACCCCC